>JAALOO010001070.1_pt1 | contig 20766 bp, 19 predicted proteins | sample 7257641 | NCBI WGS metagenome assembly JAALOO01 (sample SAMN14085613, study PRJNA598686) | mite metagenome | biome: ENVO:01001000; feature: ENVO:01001002; material: ENVO:01001226; isolation source: single female mite from University of Michigan culture on fish food culture... ...
AGAGAGAGAGAGAGAGAGAGAGAGAGAGAGAGAGAGAGAGAGAGAGAGAGTAGCCTAAATAGAGCGCACTCATTTTTTTAGGCTGCTTTAAGCACCTCCTTCGGAGGATGGGAGTAGTAGCATCAGTTGAAGTACCATAGTGATGGAAAGCTCAGGTGTTCTCCTGGTTCGCATTTACCACTTCCACTACTATTTTTCACCCTGCTCCTCTCTTTCAAGTTCACTTTTTTTTCCAGCCATCACATTAGTAGAGCAGATAACCTTTTTGTCATTGAGCTAGAATCCATCTTCAAAGTGTGGCCACGCTTACGTGGCAGTTGCCAGTTCATCCATTACCAACAACAACAAAAAGTGCCTTGTGCCCCAGAAACCTAATTTTCCACTTTAAGTGCATTCAAATGAGCGTCCAAGCAGTCCAGACAGGCCTTAAGGGCCTTGTTGCAAAAAAGGGCTCTAGCCCTAACGTTTTTGGCATCAAAAGCGGCACTATTGCAGCCACCACCGCCACCACCACTACCACCAGCAACCCTTCAACTTCCACTTACCGTTCGCCGTGGGACGCAAGTGCTCTGGTGTCTGGTGCAGAGACTGTCTGCGTCGGCAAGAAAGTCACGGCCTATATTAGTCCAGCCAGCAACAAGGTGTACCAGCCTGTTAAGCCCCCCAGCAAAATGACGGGCAACTTTGCGTTGTCATCGGCTCTTCAGCAGTGGCGATCCAATGCTCCTGAAGATGATGACAGCAATGATGATGACGATGGAGATAAAGATAAAGATAAAGATGAGGTTAATAAAAACAAAAAGAGTGTTGTTGAAGAGAGTCCAGCAGCAGCAGCAGCTGTCATGGAAGTGGAAGAAACGGAGAAGACTGTGAAAGCTGTTCCTGTTAAGAGTTTCAAGCAGGTTGTCAAAAAGCAGCCTAAAAAGGCATCCAGAGTGAAAATCCGTGCTGAGAAACTCTGCTCATGCGACAACGGTAAGAAGCTTGAAGTTGAACGACGACTCCATTCAAAGGTAAGCACTGCCTCAGTTTTCATTCTTAACCTATTTTTGTTTGCACTGAAGTAGACACTTTTTATCGTTCAGAGAAAAAGAACGTAGAATGTCTCTTTCTTTTTTAACGGCGTAAAGAACGTCCCTCTTGTTTTCCCGTTCATTCAATATTTCTCTTTTCACCACTACCAGCCTGACCATTGGGAAGTTACCGGTGTCAGTCCACCTTTTTACAGCCTGGTTCGTGAGATCACCTACGCGGACACCTTCTTTACACCGGCTGAGTTGAAAGCTGCTCAGAAGTTGGTGTGGTTTAAAAAGTGGAAAAAGGGCGAGCCAAAAAAGGTTTCTCGCGGCTACAAAGTCTCCTGGCTACCTAGCACTGAGTTTGACGACAGCTCTCTAGTGTAAGTTTGCGCACAGTGGCACTTGGTTTACCTTTTGTAATGTAACCTGCTTTCTTTTTTCTGTTTTTTGACTTTCCATCACTTTACAGGACCAAGTTCCTCGACAAGCTGTCTCCAGAGGCGGTCAAAACCTTAAACGTGGTGGAGCCCTTTGTGGAACTGACTCCGGAGTACGAAAAGCTTAAAAATGCTCGTCAACTAAAACTGCTTAAGAAGAAGAAGATGCAGAAAGTGCAGATGAAAACTACCGCGTAGAGGAGGATCAAAGAGAAGGACAACGTTTCCCGCCATTTTACCTGGTAAATACCATTCTCGATCTTTCTTTCTCTCTTTTTCAGACAGCTGCTCAACTCTTTATTCTCTTTCTTTGCAGTCTCTCTCATTCTCTCCCACTTCAACAGAGGGCCGACATGGACCATTATCTCCTTGAAGAGGCTCATGCGGGCACGGCACACTGCACACAAAACACACTGCATAACCTAACAACAAATGGCGAACAACCAGACTGGTTGGATATGCACCACCGCACAGATTCACCATCATCGTCACCAGGACAGGACAGGAGAGGACAGGACGGCAGAGTGCACATCACCATCACGACCATCACCGAGCGCCTATTGGTAGGGCAGAGATCGCTAGGCAGAGACAGCGTCAGGAAAAGGCACTGGTCTTCCACTGCATTTCCTTTCTTTCTGTTCCAGCTGCGCACTCTATTCCTGCGGTCTCCTGGCCCTGCACAGTACTGTCCTTCCTGGCAACACACACACACTACACACACATGCACTTCTTTTCTCATTTTATAATCACATGATATCACCTATTCCCCTGTTAGCTTTACCATTTTTACCCATTCGGCGATTTGCTGTCCTCAATCACTTTATCCCATTCGATAAATTATTTCACCGAACGTGCAAAGTAAAGTTACTCAAACCAAACCTAGTACATTTTGTTCCATAAGTCATCAGTAATTTTTTGTACTAGGTCCTAGGTCCTAGGTTTGGGGCAAACTCAAACTATGGCCATTTTTCTAGGACCGATTTTAAGTCATTTTTATCATAGGCTGCCGTAAAATAGCTTTTTGAAATGAGGGCGGGGCTTATTAAAAAAAATTAAAGGCTAGCCTACTTCAAACAGTGGATTTGTATTTTTAGCAACCGAAAAACAAGTTAAAACATTTTAAATGAATAACATGAATTGGCTTTGTGTACTAAAAGGAAAGGTCGCGATCGCAATTGCAAAACCATCTAAAATTCACTTGCCATAACAAAAGTAACAAGTGTCGCAGGACAAACGGCTTGTTGCATCTGGTTCTGCAACTACTGAAAATGATAAAAACTACTGCACAAATACAATACTGTCATTTTACTTTAAAAACTCTGGTGATGATTCGTGAAAAGAGCACTGGCAAGGTCATCTGCCATTGAACAGTGGAAACATTTAATCAGTCTGTTTGCTGTTGATCAAGCTACCAGCGCTTGTTTCAAATGTTTCATTAGCGGCTATTGCGCTGTGAACATGACATCGAGGTCTGTCGGCAAAACACAGAGTCATAAAATGTTTGGCACATAGTAGAGCTCGTCGCCAGTTTGGATTAATGTGGCGACAGCCGAGTTAATGGTCCATAGAGAGTTTAAGCATTCCTGGAAACCTTTCTAGGCGCTCAGCAGGTCAGTTTGTTCTCAACTCACACTGTCTGTCAGTATTTTTGTCGTGCACTACGACTCACAAGCTAATTAGTGGTGAGTTTGTCTCCTCTCACAGGTCACAAGGAATACGTGTAGACTGGCAATTAACAGCTTTAAGACACAAGTCACAGAGCAATAAACTATGAGAGGTCAATGAAAGACAGGTAGAATATTCGAAAACGTGGAAAGGGATTTGATTTTTGTTTCAGCTAGTAACAACAGTCATTGAGTTACTTTAATCATTTGCACAAAACAATGATTTGTCCTCGAAATTTCATTTAAATTGTCAAATGACAATCAAAGTGATGATGATGAGTTTTATTTAGCAAAATTGCACAAAATCATGTCAATTTAGGTGTGAAGTATTTGGTCGGTGGTGCCTACCACACACACTTTACATTGCTTTAAAAAATGTGCTCATTTTTGAGCTTTTTGACGCTGATCAGCAGCAGCAGAAGCTCAATTCGCCGCAACTTTTTGGTCCCCTGCATTCTCTTGGGCTCTCTGGCTGTCTCCACTTTGCGCCAGTGTGGCGGCCTCTCCGAGGACTTTGAACCTTGCTACCGCCTGCTGCCAGCCGCCGTTGACCAGGCCACGCAGCACTTTCTCCCCTCTGACCCCGACCGCTCGTTGGTGCGCCTGTGCTCTCAGCTGGACAGCACTGTGCACTGTCTGATGAGGGTCAGGAGAAGGAAGAGGAACACTCGCTGCAGCACTCGTAGCCACCACCACCAATCGCTGACAACCACCTTTCTGCAGTTCACCCTTTTAGCGCCTCTGCAGAAGCACCTAGAGGGTAGTGTTTGCAGCAGCAGAGAATCTCGCTTCCGCTTCCGACGACGCCTTCTCTGCTACACCTCGCCCGCAATGGGCAAACTGCTGCAAGCAGAGTGGTGGCCCAGGATAATAGCTTTAGCTGGTTTGATTAAAAATGAGCCAGAGGATTTTGATTTGCAAAGAATGGCATTTTGTGCGACGGTTTGGTTTGCAGTTAGTAGCCTTCGTCACCACTTGAGTGGCGCATGTGGACCGAGAGAGGGTCTGGTCGATCTGGATGGTCTCTACTCTAAAACAGTAAGTGCTTAAATGCTGGTTTTAGTTTCAACAGTTATTAAACTTCTTTGTTCTGTCACAACCATCAACCATTTAGCTTTGGGTCGTTGTCAGCATGGCCTGTGGACCCTTTCGAAGCTTCGAAGAGCTGATGCTTCATCTGCCGGACGATCTGAGAGAACGCATTGAGCGCATTTTGGCAGGAAACCTGAACACAAAAATCAACAACAACAACATGACAAGTTTGTAAACTTTAATTGTGCTTTACCAGAAACAGTTTGTAACATTAAAGGCAATCAGTAAACAGTTTGCACAAAAAATAGGTCTGAAAGTTCTAAACATTAGGTAAAAGTCACGCAACTGTAAACGATAACAAAGAGGAGAAAAGCAACAGGAAAAGCGATGCGAGCAATTCGATCCAGCTTTCCCGATCTCATCAGGGCGACAAGCTTATTCTGCTTCGACTCGCCGCTCATTGTCACCGCTGCCGACAAGCTGTTGGTCGCCTGCTTCAGTGTGTAGTTGACGGTAGCCGACTCGAGAATAGCGGCAAAGATGAAGGCAAGACAGACGCCAGTGTAGGTGTCCACCAGGCGACAGTAGCTGACCGGGGCGGTGGCCTGGTTGGCGTGGGCGATCAGCGCCGCAGCGCCCAACAGGGCGCCCAGTGAGAGCACCGTCCTTGAGGTGAAGTCCGTCTTGGGGTTGATCCAAAAGGTGACCCAGCTGACGAGGACGAACATGGCCAGGGGAATGTAGAGGGTGAGCAGGTAGTGGGAGACATGGCGACGGAAAAGGAAAGCCACCTCCAGGCAGCTGTAGGAGCCGGTGTTGGTGGTGCTGGAGCAGTACGAGGTGAGGTACTTCTCCATAGTGAAAAGCGGTATCCACAGGTTGGCGGACACCTGAATTGGACTGCCCTCCTTCCACACGTACATGATGTCGTCCACGGTGTGAGCGTCTAAATGAAAAAAGTTAGCGAAAGTTGCCAAAAAGTTCTTTTTAAAATGAAACATACAGCTGGCCAGTGTAATGCCGCACACTTGCTTGTCAGCGGGAAAGGCGGTCAGAATCATCGGACACTGCAGCGTCAGCGTCAGTCGAGTGGAGTACATGATTCGCCCGTTTGGGTAGATGCGAACCAGCGTATTGGGGGAGGGCATGGCGTGGAAGTAGCTTTCCTTCTCGTTCTTGAAGAAGGTGTCCGGAAACCAGAGCCTCTCTGTCTCCGTCAGCGTCAGGTAGCGGATGGTGCCGTTGTGGTCGTCGTACACCAGCCGATCGTCCGTCCAGCTGTTCCGGTAGGTGACCTGCGCCGTCCAGGCGTTCTTCTGGTCGTCCAGCTTCTCCACGGCTCGAATCAGCATGTCCACGGTGACGGCCACCGGTGTAGGGTGATCATCCTCTGCTGTTTCATTGTGGCCGGCAGGGCGAATTTGCCTGTCGTAGTTGGACTCGGAAAACAGCTCAGCAAAGATAGCTTTCTGCGCCTCACGAACTGACTTTTGAGCGGCGGTTCTGAATGAAAAAAGTTTTTAGATTAAGTAATAAAAATTTTGGTTTGTACTTACAAATGAAGTGCTCCCACCAGAAGAACGGTACTTAAAAGCAGGTAAAACTTCATCGTTTTTTGAATATTTACAACAAAAACAACAAATAAAAGTATAGCTGATTCACTCTCATGAAGTGACACTAACTTGAGCGCTAGTCAGAAACTATTGCGCCTCTTCAAAGTTTGTCAATCTTTTTCTTCTTCTTCACATATCGTCAATTGATTACTTACTACTTTATTACTGGCTATTTATTTTCCAGACCAATCTCTGACTGTGGTGGCCTTTGCAACCAATATCCTTTATCGTCAGCTTCGTTAGCTTCACATGATGAACGAGAACTCCTTTTACATCATTTGATCGGCATCCGTTCGCGTCAGTCTGTTTGCAAAGATGGTGGTCTTCTCAAACAGTGCAATGAAAAACTTTCCTTTGAATTGATGAGGATTGATATCTGCGGTGGTTGATGAAGTACAAAGGAGAAAATGAAAAACACTTTATTTTGGGTAAAAGCACAGATATGGCACACTTTAGCGTGCAGAAGCCGCACATCTAATCACTTCAATCACATTTAGTTTTCTGGCTCAAATCAACTACAGTTAACCTTGATGATTGGTTGTCACCACTGACAGAGTCAACAACAGCAGTAATCATCTCCAAACAAAGTTTGCTGCTGCTGCCATGTGAAATCATGCCTTTTTTCTGATGCCAATCTATTTATATTTATTCAACTTTGATTTTATTTATCCAGCCCAGTGTCTCTCAAACTCGACTTTTTTCATTTTGTCTAATTAAAACCTTATTCACAGTTCACAGTCCACTGCTCTTTCTGACAATAAAGAGAGAATCTTCACTACCACTACTGTCACTACCGTCTAAAGTCAGCGTAAACGTGGCACAGCTGTAGACGATGACAAACGCTAGAAAGGCAAGTGGAAAGGCCGCTCGCGCTATACGGTCCACTCTGACCGATTTCATGGCCCGGAAAAAGCGACCCTTGGCTTCATCATCATGAACAGTGCCGCTCAACAGGTAGTTGACGGCGGCCGACTCGAGAATGGCGGCAAAGATGAAGGTGAGCGCGGCGCCGGTGTAGACGTCCAGTCGGCGAGTATAGGGAACGGGCGGCAGCTGGTCGGAGAAGTAGGCGATCAGTGCCGAGGCACCCAGCAGTGAGAAAAGGGTGACCAGTGTCCGGGAGGTGCCATCAGTGCGCGGGTTGATCCAAAAGGAGACCCAGCTGACGATGACAAAAAGGGCGAGTGGCAGGTAAAGGGATAGAATGTAGTGCTGCACCTGACGGCGGAAGGCAAATGACGCCCGCAGGCAGCTGTACGAGCCGGTGGTGGTGATGGAGGCGTTGCAGCTCTCCGTCTGGTAGGACACTAGGCGAAAGTGGGGAATGTTCAGACTGGCGGTGTCCACCTGAATGGGCCGATCGTCGATCCACCGGTACTCGAGGTCCTCTAGGGTGTGCGCGTCTGAAAAAAAAGAATGGTTATTTTGGGGTTGAAAAAGTCGGCTATGTTTTCCATGACTTACAGCTGCCCATTTGAATGTGACAAGTTTGTCGGTCTGCGGGAAAGTCCGCCAGCTGCATCCGGCACTGCAGCGTCAGCGTCAGTCGGGTGGTGTAGAGCACCTCACCGGTGGGGCGCACCCGAACCAGCGTGTTCGGCGAGGGCATCTCATGCGTGCGACCCGACTTTTCATTGCTGAAGAAGGTGTTTGGCGTCCACAGCCGACTGGTGTCTTTCATCGAGAGGTACCGAATGCGCCCGTTCTGACCGTTGAAGGTGAGGCGGTCGTCCCTCCAGCTGCTGCGGTAGGTAATCTGCACTGTCCACTGGTTCTGGCGGTCGTCCAGTGATTCGATGCTTCGCACGTACAGATTGATTTTCACCTGGACTGGCTTGCTACCACTGCTACCCTCATTGAGGCCTGCCGGGCGGACGCGTTTGTCGTAGTTGGCCTCAGAGAAGAGCTCCGCCATAATGCTCTTCTGAGCTAAGCGAACGGATTTTTGGCCATCAGATCTAGAGGTGAAAGGTGACTTTAGTAAAAGTATAAACTGTTTTTAAATAACTTACAGAGAAAGAATTCCAGCGAGGAGGAGAAAAAGAAGAAAATTTGGCTTCATTTTTTATTGAAAGCTTTGCGTCCTGAATTGCAAAACTAAACTGACGTCTTTTAAAAAGAATAGGAGGATGTCTACGACTGCTAATAAATGTCCATTATTTAGTCTACTGCCTGATCAAATGATCGCCAATGAGGGCCAATTTATTTTTTTACTCAAGTATTATTTGCTATCACTGGTTGTCCATTAATCAATTTACCCCAAAAATGGAAAATTGTTCAGTAAAGCCAAGATAAGGAAAATTGATGAAGATTAATAAAACGAAGTAAAAATGTGACGTACACGCTTTAGTGCAAACATCTTTACCACAACATCAAAACAACTCGTCCTTGGAATTTGGAGACAGCAAACAATTTAATCAGCTCATTCAATACGTCAGGCTTGCTGCAGACGACAACAGTTTACCCTACTTTTTTACACAAATCTATAACACAAAACGAGGTCACCTCTAAACTCCAGCCTTGGCCTCAACTTTTTCCGTCAGTCGGGTCAACTTCTCCACCATTTTCGCCAGCGTCTGCTCATCGTAGCTGTACCGGCCTGAAGCAGTGATCACCGAGAAGTAGTCATCCAGCTCCTGCAGCGTCTTCTTCTCCTCATCGAGGATGTAGATGCTCTTACTACAACTACCACTTTTCTCTTCCACCACCTCCTCTTTCCCCTCCTCCTCCTCCTCATCGCCTCCACTGAGCGTGTCCTCGAGGTCGACCAGCGACGCCTGCGCCCCTCGAATCAGAATCGCCCGCTGCAGTGCACTCCTCAGCAGTGGATCCTTCACCAGCGTGTGCAGCCCCTCCAGGCGGCCGCCAAATATGAGCCCCGGCTCGCCCAGTCGCCACCCGCCACCGTACCAGAAGAATTTGGTCTGCACGTTCTTTGCGAAGCTCTCCTCTTGGTTGGCCACCCCTTTTCGAACCTCTGCCACCTTTGCCTGGACATCTCCGCTCAGCCGCCGCTGAACGGTGCGCGTAAAGTCAGCCTCGATGAGAGTGGTCAGCGTCTGGTCGGCCATCAGCCCGTAGTTGAGGTACTCCTTGCGAACGGTGGTCCTCATGCTGACCACCTCGCCGACGCTGGCCACCGCCCAGTAGTGCGTTCCGTAGTAGTCGAGAAAGTACTCGTACAGGGGCCAGTTGTGGGTGAAGTCGGGCGAGAGGCGGGCCAGGTCGGCCGAAAATTGGGCAGTCAGTGGTAACTGCTCCGCGGCGTTCAACCGCACGACGTACCGGTGGAGGGCAGAATGAGTTTCCGCGAGAAACTGCGTCGACTCACGAAGGCGACTCTTCAGGCGATCGTAGCCGGCGCTGAAAACGAAGCGGCCCACCTGGTCAGAGCCTGGTGAGCTGGCGGGCAAGCGGACCGCCCTGCTGTTCTCCGTCCGAAAGGTGCTCAGATTGCGGTACAGCCGAGTGGTAACCACTGTTGGCTTCGGCTTCGCCTCCACAGAGTCCACTCCCTCTGGCTTGGCAAACTTCTCGCCCTTCACCAGCGGACTCTCCATCATCAGCAGCGGCGAGCAGGTGAAGTTGAAGATGACCCGGGAAAAGCCGTTTCGGTTGGTCAGCACCGTCGGTTGGAGGTCCAGTGTGCGAATGTCCACTCCGCGGGCGATGTTCCCCAGGACGGGCAGGTTTCGGGTTGGCTCGCAGTGGCTACTGCTGCTGCTGCTCGTATGGTCAAAGTTTTGGTCGTCTTGTAAGCCGACTGATTTAGCAGTCACTAAACTGTTGCTTTTAGTGGTCGTTGAAACTGGTTCTTCCTCATCAAGGACGTCAACGATGCTTTCATTGGTGTCATTATTTTTAAGGTGAGAGAAAACTTTGCCTAAATTATTTGTTGAGTTTAAAGTTTTGTTGCTTGTGTGAGTTTCTTTTGCTAAACTAAAGCTGCTAAGTTGAAGTAATAGCAAAAACAGAAAAAAACAGACAAGTTTTGTTGAGCTCATTTTGACAAAAAAATGAAATTATAAACTAGAGTGCAAAATGTGTCATCTGTAAAATTTATGATAATAGTAAAAACTCCTACTAGATTTGAAGGCTGACATGTAGTAATCTGATTGAAATGAATAAAGCCATTGTGCAATAAAATTTCAAAACTACCTGATCGTGATTTCTAATTGATTTTACAGTTGAAAGCTGTCACTATAACAAAAACAAAACTAACCAAGGTAAAGTGCAATTTCTAGCAAAGTAAAAAAAGTTGTAAAGGTAGCGATTTTAGAATAATAAAAATTGAAAACATCATAACAGACATATCTTATCACTACTGCAAACAGTCATTACTGATGCAGTAGTCCCAGACGGCTCTCAGCATGTGAAAGATGAAGGGGTGCTGAGTCTGCAGCATGGAGACCAGCTTCGCCAGATGGAAAATCTCCCCAAAACTCCAGCCAACACTGCCGTCTCCAGCGTTGTCTCTGCCATCCCGCTCGCTGAAACCCGGTCCAAAGAGCCCGGCCACTGAAGCGCCTAAAAGTCCTTGCGCTTGCCGAGACTGCTGCTTTTGGGCGGCGGTTATGCTGGCAAACTGGCGCTTCAGCTCATCAGGCAGACCGTCCTGACAGGCGGCAGATGAACTCCTTCGACCCACTTCACAGCCCCCAATGTTCGGTCTTAGCTAAACAGACACAAACACACCCACTCTTTAATCCAAAATCCATCATAAGTGCTGCACTTACCACATCCTCGACGAGGCCATTCACGTAAGAGGCCACCTCACTGGGACAGTACTGACTGTTGATCCGGCCAATGGCCTCCTTGAAGTAGAGCGCCGAGCAGCAGCGAGCGTCACCGCTCAACGTCAGCAACTGGCTGAAGATCTTCAGCTGCTCGAGGACCTTCGAGGTGACGGCCGCATCGGCGTAGCAGGCCGTCTGGCGGAGAAAGGCCGATCGACTGGTGGGCGAAGGACAAACGGCGTCGTGGTACATCTCAAAAGCGGAAACCAACTGCTCAGCGATGTTCCGATCCTCGGAGTCATCATCCTCGGCGCAGTCCTTCACCACCTCATCTCGCAGACAGGAGGTCGTCGACTGCAGCTCATTGCACAACTCTGTGAGCGCCGAGTCGTTGTTTGGCCAGTTAAAGGGAGTCTCGTCGTCTATTAACGAGAAAAGGAGTTCGTTCTCTTCAAAGCAGCTGTAGACGTCGTTGAGGCAGCTGCTGTTGCTGTTGCTGCTGCCGTTGTTATCTGAAGAACGATACTTTGAAGTTTTGGAAACGTCAGTCTTGCCGCTTCTAGCAGAGCAGGCAATCGTGAATACTGTTTGCAAAAAAAGTGACTGGTCAGAAAATTGAGTGTCGATTAAATCAAATCAAAATGTTACCCAAAGCACAACTGATTACAATGAAGAGTTTCATTCCCGAGTTTGATTTTCCTTTAAAGTCTACAATTTAAAAAGGCGTTAGATTGAGTAAACAAATAGCCCCCACCCAGTAACTGGTGAACCTTTATATGGCAGCTTATCAAAACACTATTTAGTCCTGGTCATCATCATTTTCCGCTGGTCCATCAGTCTGGTCATTAGCACGGTGAAATGGGCCAGCACTGAGCAGATTGTGCCAGTTGCTCTTGATAAGGTCGATTGCCTACTTCTTTCTAGCTCATTTTTATCCGGTTCCCAATGAAACTTTTTTCCTTTGGATCCGAACAATTACTGCTGTAGCTGCAGCTCATTTTGCAAAATGATCTCTTCTTTAATCTTCATTTGATTGTGGTCGCTCATAAGCTTTACTTCTTCTTTAGAAACCTAGAAAATAAAGAAACAATTGGTCAACTGTTGTTAAGATAATCAAGTCATCACTTACGCTGATAATCATGCCATTGGTAAACTCCACCGCCACCATCTCCGCTTCGTCTATAGCTTCTTCTTTAAGACAAATGACGAGAACTTTCTCCACATGGGTAGTGCCCCGAACCAGACTCATTCTTTTACCTTCAATCGCCGGCTCACTAGTCACCTTCACCTTCTCGCTGTTTTCACGCTGAAAATTGCGAATCTTCTCCACTGCATTGATCAAGGTGTCAATCGACTCCCATGTGCTCTCTTCGTCGGCATAGCCAAGTCACCTGAAGTGGTAGTAAATTTTGTCATCAATCAACTTTACATCCACTATTTTCTCCACTTCAAAATCTTTTTCATTGATGTTGACGATTGCTGTGATGATGGTGCCTGTCTTTTCTTTGGTCCAGCTCGAAAACGACTGCGACCAGACGGTGCCACCTTAACGTTGTTGATGAACTTTGAAGTGTTTCACTGGTACACTGATTTCTGGCGGCCTTTTGAACAATAACAACAATGAGAGCAAGAGAAACTCACTTGTTGCCTGCTGAAAGCAGAATGAGCACATTTTTTTCAAATAAAAATTCATCCGCCAGGGTGGCGCTATCTACTGATATTGAAAAGGGTTTTATTTTTCAAACACACTGTTCCGCACCAAAAAACTCAAAATACTTTATTTTAAAAGCAAGTTACAATTTGAAAGTTGATCTAAGGCTCCTTGAGCAGCGTCCTTGAAAATGCCTCCCCGTGATTGGTGTCCAAACTGGCCAGTGCCTGTCTACTGTCACTCTGGCAGATGCCCTGCAAACTGGACAGCTGCTTTATCATCCGATGCTGCTCCAAAGAGAACTTGGCTTTACCACCACCGCCACCATTTGCACCTTCAGCACCAGTGCTAGTACAAGAGAAGATGCAGCTCATCTGCTGCTCTACGGCCTCACAGAAGTGATTCCGTTCAGTGTCATTTTGAACTGCCTCTTCAAATGGCCGGCCACGGAGGTACTCAAAGAAATGGCAGTTCCGATCGGAACAACTTTTGGTGGTGTTCTCCTGCTGCTGCTGTCCTAAGGTGATGATCGTGGCTAGGGCTACGCTGATGAAGAAGACTACTTTCCAAAAAGGTTAGTTGATGATTTTTGTAACAACCAGTTTTACTTTCGCAAAAACTTACGTTCAACAAAGGCAATTTTTATGAAGAAAACAATCATATTTTTTGTTTATTTCACAAAAAGGGTTTTAAAATGAATGAGTTTTAATTTTATAAAAAACTGTTTTAACAAATTTTTACTTTGAATGTTATAGCTGGAACTAGACCGTTATAAATTTTTACTTTTGTTACTTGCAATAGTATGCCCACATTTTACAAGTACGTTATTCTTTGAACTGCTTTTTATATGTATTCAAATTAAAAACAGTTAATTTTTTTTACTCAAAACAACAACAAAAATTTATCTTTTTTAAGGTTTTAAAAGCTGTTTTTCTTAAATGCAAACGTTGAAACTGCAAGAAAAATGACCTAAAATTTAAACTCACAGGTTTAAAATTTTTAAAAACAAGAAAAATAAAAATTAAACTTACAAAAAATTTACACATAATTTTGCAATATTTTTTCCAGTTTTTTACTTGTAAAATTTTATTTACGTTATGAGCTTTTTCAGTAAAAAATTAAATGTCATTAAATATTTTTTACATATTTACTGCTTGACAGAGTGCAACCCGCTAAACTGAAAACTTGTACTTTATTTGCAAAAATGTGCAATGTTTTTATAACAAAAACGGAAATTAAATAAATGTTATAATTTGTACTTATCAAGCTGTTTTTAATACTTTTCAAATAATTATAATTACATCTGTATAAAAAACATCACACATTTGCTTTATGAGTAACACTTTAGTTTGATTATCAAAATGAAGTTTTTCATTTTTATCGGTAATAAGGAATGCATTTTTCTTTATTCTAAAAAAATTAACGTTTTTTATACTAGTATCCACTTTACTGTTAACGGGTTTATTTTTATCAAATGCATCATCTGCCTCATTATTCAAGTACAAACTAAGTGCCACTAGTAGAATGCAAATAATAAACATCATTTTAAACTGCACTGATAAAGGCTCTCACGCCACTCATTTTGACTTTGCGGATCTTCTTCCGTTTCACCACTTTACCGATGAAGATACTCTCAAGCAGTGCGATGAAGCTGGCCAGTTTTCTCAATGCTTTGCTTCAAAGTTTGCCTCCAATTCATTGATTGAACTTGAAGTAGTCGTCCGTGTAACGCAGTTGCTTCATGCGCTAAATTATTTTCAAAAAATGTTCTGTTTCTCAAACCAAAGTAGGGCAGAATTTCGCGAGTCTGTACAGTGTTTTAGGCATCCGCTGGTAATCCTTAAGTACATTGAACTAAAAGCAAAGTACAAAGTACTGCGACATGTCCTTCACGGTGACGAGGGTTTTAACCGGGAAATTGAGTGTTGCCTCGAGTATGCCCGAATTGGCGAGACGAAAAAAGCAATCAATGATATTTGTGAAAATGACAAGTTTGGAAATTTGGCAGAAATTTTGATGCAAGAACTGGTGAGTTATTGGCATTTATTACTCGTATTTTTAAAACAAAATGTTGTTATTATTACTTTAGAGCTTTGGAAGCCTTCTAGGAATCTACAAAGTGTGCTCTTCCAACTTTGGAATGGGCAAAACATATCTGCAATGTAAATCAGTTTTGCCTTTGCACATTGCCAATCGCCTACCCAGTAGTGGGGAAAAACAAATAAACGAAACAACTACAAAAAAGCCAATCTTACCTAACGCAACTGAAAGTATCAATTTTGGCAGAAATGCTTTAAACTCAATTGAACCTAAAAATGCTGAAAATTCTATGTCTATTACCATTGAGTATGAAATGAATGAGGAAGAAGAAGAGGGAGATGAGGACTTAGATGATTATTATGTTAATGACAATGATAATAATAATGAAAATGATAAAAATGATAAAAATAATGAAAATGATGAAGATGATCATGAAGATGATGACGATATGGAGGATGATTACAGTTCTGATGAGAATGGAAAACGAGCAAGTAACAATAAAAAACTTAAAAATCAACCCTCTTTAGATGACTGCGGTGATTGTGATGACGACGATGAAGATGCCAATAAAAATGAGGATGAAGATGAAGATGACAATGAATAAACTATAAGTAACATTTACAACTATTAAAAAACTGTTAATCGTTTGAATTGATTTTACTGTTTCAGTTTTAATAACAATTAAATTTTGCAAAAAAATTTTAAAACATTGAGTTATTTAATTTATTGAAAATCACAGTTTTCATCAAACAATATAATTTTTAGTTATCAGTCTACCTCTCAATTTAAAAAAGATTTACAAACATTTCCAATAATGTAGTCAAAGCATATTTATGTTTTGGTTCTGGCGCAATTGAAGCATCAGTGATGGGCTTGAAAGTTTTCTGAATATCACCTGGCAATTTTGAGTAACAAGCTTCATAGGAGTTAACGTCACCGCACATTTGGTGGAAAATATCGCCAAACTACAAACCAAAATAGAAAACTATACTGAAAAGTTAATTGCAACAATTTTTGTCATACCGTGTTTTTAGCCAGATCCTTTAGACGGTCAGCAATTTCCTTGTTGCATTTGTCGCTGTTGAGGGCGTAGATAGAATCATAGTTGTACAGTTGAGTGCAGCAAATGGACTGATCATAGGTAGATGGAGCAAAGTTTTTAGCAGCTTCCACTAGATCGACGTATCGTTTGTGCGTGTCCTTCAAACCGTTTATGATTTCGCTTTTGTTGAAGCACTCTTTTATGTCACTGAGGAACTGGTCAACACCCGGGCTGCAAATATACTCTAGAACCTTCTTTTCTCTGTCCAGAATAGCATTGATCAGAAATACAAATTTTGGTCTTAAACAGTTATCGGCAAACTCGCGAATACACTTGCCACCGGCAAACAGTTTAGCACACAGAGATTTTACTTCATCAGCATTTTGAGGCCATTTTCCATCTTCTAACTCTTTTTCAATGGTGTTGCACTTGAGGGCGTCATCGGAACTACATTTAGCATTTACTAAAGCAACCACTGTTTAGAATAAAAAAGGTGACTAGTTAAAACTTAAAAATTTTTAAAAGTTTCATTATATACCTGACAAAAAAATAAAAATTTTCATTTTGTTATAAAAATGAAAATGGTGAATTTTGGTTTGATAGTTGTCAATTGTATTTATACAATTTTCTTATAAACCTGAATGTTTTAGGCTCAATAGTCAACTTAAAATAAAATGTAAAGCTATAAATTGCCAAGTTTTAAGCATAAAACGAAACTGTAGTGCTCAGAATATTTAACAAACCATAAATTTATTTTGAAAAAAATTATACAACTTGGTAAATTAAAAACATTTTTACAAAATTATAAATGTTTTTATAGTAAAACATTTCAACCATATTACATGATGGTTTGCTCTGCAAAACAATTGTACAATTGTACAGCACACGCACACAAAATAACAAATCTTCTTAATCGCCAGTCCAGCTGGCAGTGCCATTGCACTGGTAGTAAGTGCTGTTCAGCCAGGCACAACCACTGCCACCGGAGCTCCAGTTGCCACGACCACTGTACAGCTGCACAAAATTGTTCTTTGACATTGGCAAAATGGAATTGCAGTTGATGGTGATGGTGATAATTGCTATCAATAGCAAGAGAAGAATATTAAGGGGACTAGCAGCAGCCGCAGCAAAGACAATCCTAGATGAGCCTAGGTGATGATAGTTCACTAGGGATGACATTTTAATTAATTTGTAATGGTCAAAAACAAATATTTAGCTTTGAAAAAAAGTAATCGAGTTGTGATGGTGGTAGAAACTGAAAAACTGAAATCGGCGTTGGTATGGTCGTTGCTTGATGATCATTACGAGGATGGCGTAGCAATGATTAGGCACACTGGCTTTTCGGTTGCAACTGCCAATGATTTGACAAGATCAAGAACAGTGGCAACAGTGTCACTGTCATGTTTGCTTTGAGCAGTACTCAAAAGTGCATGAAAAAGCAAGTTTTTTCCATTTCTATTAAAAGTGAAAATTGCCCACAATGAAAGCAAAGACCATTAGAATGGCAGTTATTATCTGGTGATAGAAGGCAAAAAATACATTAAAGTAGAGGTTATTAACCAAAAAAACCTGCATACCATGATAAAGGTAGCAGAGTTGACAGGACTGTCCAGGACAGTCATGCTGAGCACGGTGCACCAGACGGTATGAAAGTATCGGTGCAGCTTCCAGTAAAGACGCTTTGAGGTGGAAAACTTACGCCTCATCGGAAAAAGACCGTGTGGATTTTCTATTCTTTTTGTTTCTATAAAACGAATTTTTGACTGCTTTTTACTACTCTTTTTTAGTTCGAGAATAAGCTCTTCGTAGACGATGTCTCCGTTCGCCTTTGCCGTTTTGTCCACAACGCCGATGCAGGCGGAGAGGTAGCAGAGAAGTCCAAGATGAAAGGCGCTGTATGCAAGAAGTAAAGCCGATTTGAAGGAAAGGTTGGAGCTTTTTGGTTTTAGCTCTTCCATTTCAGATGCTTCATGAAGTTCTCTTCCATCACCGTACAGTGCACTGTACAGACAGAAAACGACGACGGTCATACTGGAGGCGGCCACTGACACGTAAATCCGGCGGCCGTAAACGGAGAGCAGACTGGCGGCAAACAGGGCCGCCTGGCAAAAGTCCCGGTAGAAGGTCTTGAAACGGCGAAGAGGAGGAATACCACCACCACTTTCATTACTGTACAGTCGATTCACCTCTTCAAAAACTTCCCTGCAAATTGAACAAAGGAGGACCAGGTCGGCGGCAAACTGCGTGTTGATGATCGTGTACAGTACAGTGACCACGGAAAAGTACAGGTGGGTGTAAAGAGGAGGCTTGGAAATATGGCTAGAGCCTCCAAACAAGCTCTCAGGAATAAAGTGAATCACCAGTTGACAGAGAAGAATCAGCCCGGTCATTAGGAAACCAAAACGAGCTGAAGCACTTCGAGCTCGCCGACAAACTTTCACCAAGCGATTGGACAATCGACCAGAGCTGATCAAACTTTTGAAGGTCATTGCCGCTTCGAAGCGCCAAGACTTCCAGACGGCAGTACTGTCAAGGTAGTGCAGCGTCACAAGAGTCACCGCATTGGCCCTGATGGCCATGATGGCTATCGTCAGGGAGTGACGTCCGCCACTTCCTAAAATGTAGTAGGCGAGATCGGCCAAATGAAGAAGGGATTCCCGGTTGGAGGAGTCGGTGGTTGGGACAAAGACGGCTACTGACAACGAGTACAGCGTTTCAGTCCAGAGAAAAAGAAGCAAAGCTGTCAAACGGAGATAGTATAAGAATGTGAAAGTTGACGTTTGTTTTCCATCGGAAAATACATTGAAACGGGCAGGTTGTGGTTGATATCCAATGCCCAGTGGTCGGGTGAGCAGGTTTGCCGAGTCGAGAAGCGCCAAAATCGATTGTTGAGGTAAATCCATTGCTGAAGCTGAAGGTATTGAAGGTGAATTGTTGTTTTGACAGCGAGAAAACAATTTACTGATTCGAAATTTAGGAACGTGAAGGCGTACAAAAGCGCCGGTAGATTTTAGCCAGCTGATGATAAACATGGGTTTGAGATAAAATTGATTCCGTCAAAAAGTGTGACTGCATTAAGACATAGCGTTTAAAAAGATTCAAAGATTGATTAACATGAGTTGTTTACAGTTTTTTCTCCTTGTGGTGAATCAATTCAGTCGTTGCCTGGATTGTATTTGACTTTTTTCTTGGGAACTCTAAATTCTTTGGTAAAGTGGGGAACTTCATTAAATTCTGAAGACGATTTCTGCTAAGACAGTAATCTCATGGTAATTAAAACTATAGTAGTTGTCCCTTTGCCAGACACAAATTTCAGCTTGAGTGCTTTTCGTTTGATAATCGATTTGTGATTCCGGCCTGTAACTTATTCGCCAACGACTTCTGATCGATTGGTTTGTTTAAAGTTAAATTTGGAACAGCACACACACACATGAGCACGCATGCACTGAAGCTTCACCAAATTCTGAGTGCAATGTTCGTACAAGGGAACTATTAGATTTATTGGCAGTGGTGCACTTTTTATAACCCCTCTTATCATCATCATCATCATCGTCCTCACCATCAGCAGAAATGACAGCAAACTATCACCGCTTCGAGTTTTGTGTTATCAAAAGTCTGGCAAGTTGTCGATGGCAACAAACAAGCTGTTCAAAAAGACGCTCACAAAACTATGTTTATAAAGTTGCTCAAGTTTGTTTATATTTTTTCACTGGATGAGGTGAAACCTAAAAAGAAGGAGAAGTACCAGAAAAACTGAAAACGACAAATGAGACACGACAGCAGAAGATTTGGCGCACTCCTCCTCATAGTTAAGTGGCACCTTGTCCAAAATCAGCCGCCTGAACTCCTCAAACGGACAGAGTATCTCGACGGTGGAAGATTTTTGAAGTCTATCACTGTCAAGTATTTCAACTTCCAGCAAATTCGCACATCCGGTAATGTTGAGCGGCTGGTCAACGAGGGAGTAAGAAAAGGAAGAGTTTCCCCCTGTCTGGTCTCCAGGAACTTCACTTCGCTCTACTTTGCGATACAACGTCCGAAGAAAAACATCTTGATTCGCTTTTGAAGACGATTTGTACGCTTCAAAAATTATTGCTCCCGAGTAGAAAGGGGGCCAGGAGCCAATCTGGTCATAGATACCGAGGGCCTGCAGCAGCAACACCTGGTTTACGTCGTGCGTCGAGTAGAGGAAGAAGGCTTGACTGCTGTTGTTGTTGCTCTTCAGGGGAAATTTGGCTAAAGTTCCACTAGATGAGATGATCGCCTGGAGGTTGTCCCTGATGTCGCCCAGCAGTGGACCGACGCGGTACCGCTGAACGGTGGGCGGGCGCCAGTTGAAGAGATTGACGTGCCGCTTGAAGTCGTCCATCAGCTCGATGTTGGCTGGATCGCGAATCCAGTCGGCCACTGCAAAAGAGAAAGTAAGTACCAGTAAAGTTACTCTGAAAACTTCTTGAATCACCTCAACCACCCACTTACCATCCAGTTTGTACTCATCCCTCTCAATGGTGGTCGTGCTGGCGAGAAACTCCAACTGCCGGAGAGTGTACGGTGCTGCGGCAAAAAAGTCCTCACCGGTCAACTGTTGAAGGTGCTCAATTCCGCTCCGCTTTGAAGCCATGTACTCAGTGACAGGGGCCGTCTCGAAGAAGGCCAGCCGTGCGGCATTTGCCAGTGGACAGGGGTACGTTGTGGTCAGCATTCGCTGGTCGAGAGTGATCAGCGAGGAGAGGTTTGTTGAGGGAAAAGAGTCATTGAGGAAGCCCTCCAAAAAGTGGCGAGCACTTTGGATCGTCCGATTGCGCGTAGAGCTTCGCACGTAGACAGGCCATTCTCGGGTAGTTGGTCCATCCAGGAACGCCTTATATCGGTTTCGGTAGAGGCGACCACTCTGGCGCATTCGCTCAATGCCCCACAAGTTTAGCTCGCCCTTTCCGTTTGGCGCCCAGTAGCGGTCATCGGCGAAGGGATCACTGGCGGTGAAGTCCGTCGGGGCGCGATCACCGTGGCGGATCACCGCAAAGACGGCCACTAAATCTTCAGCCTGTAAAACCGTTTTTTGTTGCTTCTGCTGCTGCTGATAAGCATGATCAGTGAAGAAAAGAACTGACAAAAGAAGAGAATGCTTGAAAAGATGTTTAGTCATTGTCATCAAAAAGAAACGGAGATAGGCAGCTTTTTGTGCTTGTCAAGTTTTGTGCACACAGTACGACACTGAGCTTCGCCAATTTAGTCTGCACAGCTTAATTACCCTCAGCACCGCCAGACATCATGGACTTTATCCACTGGTGATAAGAGGAAGAGGAGAGAAGGAATAAGGAAATGGGGCTGTCATGTTAATACATGGGGCAAACATGTCAACATTAGGAAGTTAGTGAGACAAATGTTTGAGCTTACTCAACACACAGAGAAATGGGTTCAGTGGTGACTGAAAATAGTTTTCAGTTCTGACTGAAAAGTCTGTTTTTTCATTGGTCACTGAAAAAATTTTAAGTCATGTTTGAAAAAAATGAGCTTCAGTCACAACAGAAA
>JAALOO010001072.1_pt1 | contig 20734 bp, 12 predicted proteins | sample 7257641 | NCBI WGS metagenome assembly JAALOO01 (sample SAMN14085613, study PRJNA598686) | mite metagenome | biome: ENVO:01001000; feature: ENVO:01001002; material: ENVO:01001226; isolation source: single female mite from University of Michigan culture on fish food culture... ...
GGTCTAGGTCTAGGTTTAGGTTTAGGTCTAGGTCTAGGTCTAGGTTTAGGTTTAGATCTAGGCCTAAGTCTAGATACAAGTTTAGATTTAGGTTTAAGTTTTGGTCTAGGTCTAGGTTTAGGGGTAGCTTTGTTTGGGCTATTACTCGCTCCAGTCAAAACTTTTGTTTAAACCCAAGGATAACATTGACAAGGATAACCCTAAAAACTTTGCCTATGGTATGATTTTACATACAATTTTTAATTTTGTTTTTTAATTTAATTTAATTTTTATAGTTTATTTGCTACCTGAAAATTCAAATCAAAAACAAAATTTTAGTTTTGAAATTTTGAAATAATAAAAATTGCATTTTTAAAACAGAGAGACAATTAAAAAAATTAAAATCAAATGAAAACTTTAATCTTAAAAATACATTGGTATAAAAGTACACTGCATAAACTGAGTTTATGCTAATCCTGCTAGTTTAATTTATAAAACTGGTGTCAAATTGGTACTGTTTATTTTGACATTAAAAACGCTCAAAACTGTTTAATTAAAATGTAAAGTAAAAAAATTTACAAACTAATCGTTTTTTTGTAAAAGGCACGTTGTTTTTAGCAAGATTTTTTTGCTACTTTTTGCATCAATTTATTTTAATCTTTTTTTACAAAAATTAAGTGCGTTCAATGATTTGGATTCAGTTGAGTGTGTGTGTGTGTTTTTTCCAAACATGAAACCAAAAGTCAAAATCAGAAACGGGTGATTATTCACCTCAAAACGACTACACACTATTGAGGATAATGATGAGAATGGTAATGACCAGTGCCATTATCAGTAGTGGTCATCATCACCATCACTATTACTAACTGCTACAAAGTCAAAAGTTGACTTGCTAATCAGTGGCTAACAATTTTTTGCTTTTGTGGTTACGCTCAAACGAGCTTTGGGCGCATCAATCACGTCTTGAGCTTTACTTTTTTTAGCGGCAAGTTTGCCTTTTAATGTCGCTGAAAAAAACTGACTATTGCTGACACTGAGAATCAAAACCAGACAGTCCAACAACAGACCAGACAATTGACACTGAATCATTGGGCTTAAAAAGGGAAAAAAGAGCTCCAGTGTGTCAGTAGGGCTTTACAGTGGGGTTACACTACTCTACTCTAGCTCCCACTATCAGGGTTGCCAAACAAACTAGCTGACTGACTGACTGCCTAGTGGGTATTACCCGGACGACTTCAGATTAACACACACACACACACACCGAGAGAAGACATTGGCTTACTATTTGGCTTCTTTTTCTTTTCCCAGTCTATCAGCAGTCTATAATTTGCTAATGCCCTAAGCCGTCAATGAGCTTGTCGACGAGTTCCACTTCTTTTCCCTCTTTTCTTCTTCTTCATCATCATTATCATCATCATCATTTTCATCCCTATTCTTTGCCACAATCGAGTGTGAGAGAGCAAACACTTTGTGCACGTTTTTCTCGCTTTTTCACTTCGTTCTTTTTTCGTCGTGGTCGTTGTTGTTGTTCATTAGCAATGCAGACATAATTACCGGGACGGGATAAAATGAGCAAAAAAGAAAGGGGATAAAAATGTGGGTGCAAATATTGGCGGCACAAAAAAAGGCAGCTACCGGAACGGCGCTAACACGAGACTGTGTAATGAACTACCAAACTACCAGCTTTTTTGTCTGTGTCAGTTTTTATTTTTTGTTTAATTTGTTTATATCGGGCTAACACAAAATCATTTTTCTGTTGTGCGGCAGCATTTAGGCACTGGCTATAATTTTGATTTGTGTAAAGCGGCAAATAGTTACCAAAATGTGTTTTTATATTTATTGCAACTACAATATTTTTTGTTACATCAAATTTGCTATTAATTGCATTTGAAAAACGTGTGTTTTTATTAACTAACCTTTTTTCAAATTTTGTGTGGTAAAAAATTAAAAAATGTTTGCTAAAAACAATGCTTTGATGTAAATGCACTATTAATTAACAATACTGTTTAATTGGGCAAATTAGTTAATCACACGAATGAAGAATTGCAACAAAGTGCAATAAGTGAAATGTTTTTTTTGCTAAAAACAAAATAAAATAGTAAAATTCTAGCAATTAATAAGTAAATGAAAAAATATGCACTTTAATTAAATGTTAAAACAACAGTCTAAATTGTAAAATTTTCAGTATTTTGTCTAAAGCACTTTTTGCTAGCAATCACATGGTTGACAAGACGGGAAACAGTAAAACCACAAATGGGACTGGTTTTAAATTAAATTTTGCTTAAATTAACCTAATTTAATAGTGCGTTCTAATTAAGTGTTCCACTTTTACTTTCGTTTTGTCTGTGTGAGTAAGTGCAAAATGTAGGCCATTACCACCATCACTAAGTGCTTTAGCTTTTTGCTTTTGCCCACTTGATAGTAAAAGTGCACAGTTAAGTGCAAAAGAAGATCAAAATGAACAGCCTTCTTTAAATATTTTCAAGTGCATGTTTTAGGTAATGAAAGTGGGTAATTAGGACACTCTGTTATATGTCGTATGACCATCACTGCATTACCATTTTTATCTCTTGTTTTTATCCTTTTGTCTGAAGTGAGAACGTGTGATCAATGTTCAACACTACTGTAGGTAGTGTTCAAGTGTTTGGTTTTTTATCCTCCGAAAAGGCACTACTAATTTTCATGATTGCTTATTCTTTCTTTCAATGTCTCAAGTGAGTGGAGTGAAATGAAGTAAAAAGAATTTAAGTGAAATCCACTTGAGATCTGTTCTAGCTTGCTTTTTGCCTTTTGTCTTTAGATCAAACCCTAAAAGCAGATAGAAGGTCAATTTTTAAAGCAAAAAAACTGTAAAAGCCAAAAAACAAAAGAGTTAGTTTTTAAAATTGTCAGTTTTTTTAGTTGAAATGCCGTCATGCATGTTTTTCTTTCATTATCAGTATTTTTTAACTAGTCAGTCAGTCAGTGAGTCGCAACTCTAGAAAAACCTCATCACTCAGACTGCCTGCGAAGCAGATGACGGGTCTACTACTAAAGACGGAAAAAACAAAAGAACAAAAGCATGAACAATCTCAAACTCAAACTTTCAAACGATTTGTCTGACAAGCAGCCTTTTACCCAAAACAGTAACTGAACTAAATTTTAATCTGATAAAATTAAACATTTGAGTAGCGATAAAAATCAGTAGTTGCGTTTTGGTAATATCCACGTGCCTAAATTCAGTTTTTTGCCAGCTGATGTTGACTATTTGAATTAATTACGCACTGCAGTAGACAATTGTGTGTGTTTAATGTGAGAAAAATGAAAAAAATTGACTGTGTTTGATGTGTACGGTTGGTCAAATAGATGAATAATCAAAATAAAGTGAGGAACTTACATGTAACCGTTAGCCTGTCAAGTGTAAAAAGTAAAGCAGTGCAGTTCACACAGTGCAAAACAATTTCCTTCTTTCCTTTTTTTTATTTCATTTTTTAGCTTTTCATAACTACGTTTGGTAAAACGGAAAACGGTTGCCGGTTGAAATGATTAATGGGCGACCATAAGCGGAGCGGACAGTCACGCTGTTCTCTTTTACTTGTTTTGCTGTTTTGATATTTGGCTCAGTTTTTCTGACTAAATCCACTACTACGCTTTTTGTTAAGACTGTACACGCATACATGAATAAAGTAAAGTACTTCTTCTGACGACGACAGTAAACTCTGTCGACATTTTTCGTCCTGTTCAAAGGTTTGGCTGTTGATTTCACAATAATTTAGAACAAAATTGAAACAATTAAACGACTGTGTACTACAAATAGTTACAGTTTATAATAGCAGTAAAATTGTTTTTGTTTTTGTTTGAAAAAGTTATTTGCTGTAAAACAAAAAACAACAAAAAAAGATTAAACTCAAAACCTCGATTTTTATAGCCGTCATTTTTGCAGTTATCACCACCAACTTTTACAGTTCCAGTTTTATTTATTCCTTCTTTCTTCTTGTGCAGCTAACTTTCTTTACCCTTAACATTCCGCTTTCTTTTTTTTTCTCTCCGTCTCAATTGGCAATTGTTGTAATCGATAATTGCCACCCAGCCAGCCAAGTGGGCACCAACCAATTGCTCACTTTTTTCTTTTTTTCTGGTAGCAAGTGGTCAGTGGAGATGCAGCTACTTAGCAGTGGGTGTCGTTTGCTGGATACTTTTCTTTCTTTTTTTGCTTTAATTGGCGCCACAGTGTGGGTAATAGGCAGGAAGGCAGTTGAACTAACCGGCGACAATTAACCGACACTGCTGTTTCTGTACTACTGTTCAGTTCAGTTCAATGCAGTGCCTATCGATAAACTCTCTTTTTCTTTCTTTTTTTCTTTTTTTTCTCAATATCATCTGCCGTTTGTCAACTGTAGTCGGTAATTGAGCAAGCCCATAATTGGCCGTAGAGGGGCTACCACTGCTCACATTGTAATGAAAGCATCAAATGAGGTAGTGGCTGCGATAAAACGGCAAGTTTTTGCTCTCTTTTCCTTTAGATACCCTCTCAGTAATTTTTCAACAACTATTTTTTTTCTTCTAAATAGTTCTAATGACCAACAATTGCCTTGTAATGAGTGCACTAGGCAGCAGTCACACTTAATTGTCACTCGCATTTTTATCTCAAGATCAATTGTAGCCCCTTTTATTACCGGCCACTTTAGGCTTTAGAGTTCGCACAACTGCAATTACAATTTTTTGTTTAGTTTTAAGAAAAGTAAACTTAACTACATAAGCACTGAAATTGCAAAAAAATAAATGCTATAACACTAAATTTAAATAAAATTTTTTAAAATGGCACAGCCAGCACCAAACTTAAAAGCATTCAATATAACTTTTTGAGTTTAGGTTTCTTATTTTCAATTATAATGCCGACTTTATCATGTGTTTCATCGGCACTTCACACACACATTTACACACGTGCACTGAATGATAAACAAGAAAAATGTTCACAGTTAAACAGCAACACTAAAAAGCAAAAAACTTGATTCATTCTATTTAAAATCGATTTGCTCAATTTGCTACTTTCGCCTGGCTGGCGCCACATTTTGTCGTCGTAGTGTGTGTGTTTAACAACAAATCCATTGCTGCCTTTGCTGCAAGTGATCATTTTTAAGCATTCAAACTGACTGGACAGAGTGAACATGTTTTTTATTCTCTCTCTCTCTCTCTCTCTCTCTCTCTCTCCAGTTCACTTCCGACTCTTTTTTTCTGGTTGAAAAACTGCTTACCACACACTACTGGTTTGGTTCGGTGTTTTTTTTTGGTTACAGCAGTACAAACACGACAGTTCCAACTACTGATTTTTTTCTTTACTAATTGTTGGTCATTTCAAAAAGAACTGGATTGCTCGCTCAAAACTAGTGACAACCAGTTTTGTTTCTGAACAAAAAGAAAAAGAAAATTAAACTATTGACTTTGACTCTGCTAACCTCAATCGTTTCTTGGCTTGCTTGGTCATACTGACTGTTGTTGTTAGTTGGCTGGCTGGTAATCTGTTTCCAAGATCACCATTTGTCATTGAGCAGGAGAAAAAAAGGTTCTGCTCTATGGCAGCAACTTTCTCTATTTTTCCGCTTCTCCTTCTTCTTCTTCTTAAAGTCCAACTTCTGCCGCTGAACTAATCGTCAAAAACCAAAAACTTTGCAGCCGGCAATACAAGAGGGCAATACAAAAGGAAACTAAAATGGAAAACTGCAGGACTGTCATTGCTGGACAAGGACAGCAGCTGAAACCACTAGGACAACTAAGTTACCCAAAACGACCCTAACATTAAGCACATTAAGCACTGGTTAGTTGGTGGTGGTGGTAGTAGCAGTAGTTTTTCTAGCAGATTTAGCCGAGCGTTGTTGCTTTTCCTATGTCTTTTACTTTCATACTTCTTTTTTGGTTTAGTTTGCCTCAATTAATCATGCAAGTGTTGCTGCTGTTGTTGTTGTTGCGGCCACTGCTGTTTTGGAACAATTCAGTGGAAAGTTAAAAGAGAGCGAGAGATGGAAAACACAAACTAACCGCATCATTGAGCGGTGGTGGTAGTGGTGGTGGTGGTGGTCAGAACGTTTGTTTTTGCCTTTTTGCTTTTGTTTCAAATTTTTTTCTAGGCAATTGTTGTGCTGTGTACGGCGGCCAATGCTGCTGCCATTGCTACTGTCACAATCATTTTTTGTTGCGTTATTTTTTTTGGCAAAAATCAGTTAAAGAAAAAAGCACTAAAAAGCAGTTAAACAAATAAAGCAGTTTTTAATTTTAAATTATATTTTAAATTTTAATTTTTACAGAATCTTTTTGTCAAAACGGTTATTTACTAAAAGCGTTTTTTTGAACCATTGAAGTTAAGCATCAGTTTCTGCTGTTTTTTCACGCCCCTTTCTTCCTTCCCCTTCCTTTTCCCATTTTCCGTTTTTGTTGCGGCGGCTGTTTGTTTGCTGATGCATTTTGCTAGTGCACATTTTACGGCCGCAAACTGAATAAACCGGGTCGCAAATGGCAAATAGTAAATGAACGAAAAATAAAAAAGAAGCAAATAAAGATGGCCAGTGGACAGTAGACAAATAATGATGATGATGATGAGAAGGATGCGGCAACAGCAACAACAGCAGCAACTAAAGCAGTCAATGCTTAAGTCACTGAGCACTTTATTTAGGGTGTACAACTACAGTATTAACTTTTCAACTGTTGCCCGATTCTTTCCTGTCTAACATTTACTGGTCGTTCACTGGTTTGCTCATTTTGCCGTAGTTTTGGCAGTGAATCAGGGCGCATTAAACGCCGGCAAGTGGAACATCATCACCATTTGGCAATTCATTTACAATCATTCCTCATTGTGTGTGTTTGCATGGTCAATTGACCAGTTTTGCAAAAAGTAAAGAGCTTATAGCCAGCCGAACAGTTCAGCCATCCATTCTTGCTGCTGCTCTAAATTTGACTGTTCATATAACTGTAAAATGCACTGTTATTTACACTTCCGGTCACTCTGTTTGCATGTGTGTGTGTGTTTGAGTTCTCGTTTTAGCCTGTTTGAGTAGAAAAAATTTCTAACTTTGTCAAATAAAAATTTTTGAGGCTAGTCATCAAAGGTCCATTTGTCAGTTTGTTTCAGTCAGTTTGGTTTTGCTTTTTCACTCTCTTTGCAACGGAAATGAGACACTGCTGCGCTTATTTGTCATTTGTGATTGCTGCTGGTGGTGTTGTAATCGCAAACCAATGGGAAATGTAACGCCAAAATCGTTGATTGCCTTTTCCGTTTATTTGCTTTTTACCGTTTTTTTATTAACAACCAAATCACACACAAACTAAGTTTTGACTGCTTTTTAGTCGCCATTTTTTGCAGTTGCATCTGTTTACACCCCTTCCGGATAAAATTCAGTTGCCGTTTTCGACTGTTGTCGTAAAAAAGTATACTTTAGCATTGTTTAACCATTACCGTTTTGCCGTTTTTGTTTTTTAAAACGATAAATTGGCATTTAATGTTTTTATTTGTGCCCTAATTTTTACTTTTAGTTCTTTAACATATTTACTTTGTAAAACATCAGAGTTGACCTGTTTCTGTAGTTTTGCTGTTTTTCTAAAAACTGATAGTTATTGAGCACTAAAATAAAGATTATTTTATCAAATAAAAAACGTATAAAAATTTACGTTTAACCGTTTTACGAGCAAAAAACAGATGGTCAAAACAATAAAAGGTTTAGCAAGTAAATATTAGCTAAACAGTAGGTGTATGTCATTATTGTTTTTGATTGTTTTTAACATTTAACTTCAATTGTATTCAGTCAACAATTGTGTACTGTATAAAATCAATTTTTATTCTTAATTTTGAAGTTATGTATTTTGTATTGTTGTAAATTTCGATTTTAATTTAATTGTAATTTTTTTTAGTTTTTGCAAGTTTTATGTAAATTGAAATAAATTTTTGGTAGTTTTTAAAAATCGACCACAAACCGGACACAGTTTTAGTTTGTAAATGTGGCTTCAGAAAACACTAGTGACAGCAGGAACAATAACAATAACAACAACAACTTTTGAAAAGAATTTCAGGCTGCTGGTCAATCAAGTAATTCGATTACACCGCACAAAATTTTTGGCGACAACTTTATGACACTACTGCTGACCAACTTTTCTACTAAACTTTTTATTTTTGCACACACACACATTTGTCTTGTTGGCTAGAAAATTAAAACAAGAAACGAGATCTTTCAAGCTAAACTTTGTAGTGTTGTGTCGTGCACAGCTGCTGTATAGCCACTGCACTGCCGTACAACAACGGCAGCAGCAACACATCTGCTGGTCTCGTGTCTTCTTTACTGTGTTTTTCTGTGTTTGCCTGTTTTGATTTTTCGCTGTTACGATTTTAATTAAATTATTCCAGTCTTTTGTTTTAAAAACAAGAAGCAAACAATGTACCATTTTAGTTTATGTGTGTGTAGAAAGGTATATTGAAAATTGCCGCAAATGTTGTTTTCATTTTTTAATTTAAAAATTTTAATATTACTTGCAATATAAACTGTTTTCTTTCTTCTATACAATTTAATTAAAAACGCAATTATTTTTAAATAAAAATTTTCAATTTTGATTGTCAACAGTTTTTAGCGTTCTTTGTAAATTAATCAAGTTGATACGCAGAAACCAACAAAAAACTAAAAAAGCAATGCATCCTAAATTACTGTTTATTGTGCAAAATTTATTTCCCTTTTTTTCTTAACAGTCTGATCAGTATGCAAATGAGATCAATTACCATTACCAGCAAACTACTGCAACTACTGCAACTATTTAGTTAGCGAGAAAAATAGACAGGAAATAGACAGAAAATCAGTGTTGGTTGTTGGCTGGTTGACTGATCAGGTCATCGGTAGTAGAATTAGCAGTAGTGAAAACGACTAATTGCCAGTTTGTTCCCAACTGAATTCGATTTAAAAAAAGCCATACTTCAAGTGCTGCTCTTCTACTTCTTTTTGCATTAATTTTCAATTTGCTTTAAAAAGTAAAGCAAATTCTCAATGCTCCAAATGTACTGACTAATGCATTTTTGCCAACAAAAAAAGGTCAAATCCCCAAAGAGGTCAGTCTTTGAACTTGGTTTTGCTCTGCATTTTTTTCTGTTTAAAATAAAAATTTGTTTTAAATATGCTGTTTCTTTTCTTAATGCTGCAATTAACTTTTAAAATTTTGAAACTTTAATACTACCCACTAAAAATCGTTTAACAATAAAAAAATAATTATCAAAAATCTTGTTTGTCATTAATAAAAAAAACGAGTAAAACCATTAGTATGAAAGAAAGGAATAAAACACCAAAAAGTTTCACTTTTTTCATCCCTTATTCTTCATCTTTTTGCTTTTTTCTAGTTTTTGCAACCGCCAAATTAAGTCAAATTGCAAACAAAGCCTAATAGGATTAGCCTAGAAAGCAAAAGCAAGAATCGTCGTCTTAGCGTCTACTGCAACTTCAACCAGTTTTTGCCATGTTGTCCTCCACAAAAACACACAACACCACCACCGCCACCACTAGCAGAACTAAACTACTACAACTACTTGTAAACTTTTTTCTATCTGCATGCACTGTGCATTTTTGATGAGTATAGTTTACACGACACTTTTGAGTTTTTTCATCAGAAATAAACAAAAACAAAATGTTGCAACAGTCAATCAAGCGCTTTCTAGGGCATCCTGCTAGCATTATAAAAAGTGAAAAAAATAGTTTTTTTGTAAATACAGTGTTTTTGTAGGGGCGTTGATGGCAGATAATTTTCATCTTGGGCAGAAACTAAACAGTTTGTAAAAACTATCAACACATCATTTCTCGGCGATAAAAGTGATAGTTAGCTGATAGTGATTGGAATCGTAATGGCGATGATGATGTTGTTCACTTGTTTTAATGATTTTTTATTTTTTATGTTTGTTTTATTTTTTCATTTGCATCTGTGTCACTGCCTTAGTTCTAAGTTTGAAAAGTGGATGTACGCTCTGTCACCTTTCATGCAAACCGTTTAACTGCTGCTGCTGCTTTTGATTGCGCTTGACTGATAACACAACAGAGCTAACCGGCTTTCGCTTTGCAAATTTGAAGTTGAAGGTTTGGGGTCGGCCGACGTACTGTACCGTACCGTTCCTGCAAAGGCTTAAGTCTAATTGAATTTTGCCGCTTCAACAGAGTTCAAAGTAAAAAGAAATTTTACTCAAATATGCACCGACACATACACGACAAACTTTTGACTAAGGTGACCACAGTACTGTGCACTAACATTTACAGCTGAGCAGGTTTTTCACTGCTGCTGCTGCAGCTTCTGCTGGAAAAAGTAGGCGATCATCAATTTCATTGAGGCGTCTCAATGTCTTCTTCGTTGGCCTCGTTTTTTGCTTGAGCACACAATGATTTAGTAATAGACCAAATTTGCGGTTTCTGTCGCACAAAAAAATCAACAACTATTGGCGCTCTAAAAAGTTTTTTTAATAAACCTTTTTGCCTAACAAAAACAAGTTTTTTTAAATTAAAATTTTTTATTGTTTTTGCAACAACAAATTTTAGTATTTACTGCCGTCATTATTTACCGCTTAGTGGTATCGGTGATTTAATTTCAACGCCGTTCACCATTTGTTTAGACACTAGAAGCAAGGCAAAGCAGTCAACAGCCAAAAAGTTGACGTTGCGCAGACATTGAGATCAAATGAGAATAACTTGACACAAATTGGCAAAATTAGCAGCAGCAGCAGTAATGTTAAGTGCAGAAAGTCACTGACTGTTGTCGCCTCTGGGCCATAATATCCGTTTCCCTCGTCAGTATTATTTGTCTGCTCACTAATTCTTTTTTCATTAGACGGTGTGTCAGCCAGCCAGTCAGTCAGTGTGCAGTTTGCAGTTTAACAATCAGTCAGCAAATGGAAAAATGAACACACCGTTTTATAAAAAATGGCTGTTACTTCCTAAATCCTAAATCAATCAGCCAGTTGTTCTTTCTTTAATCGCTTTTTCAATTCCTCATTTTTTGCTTTTATTCTTCCTCTCTATCTCGACCAATCATTGTACCATTTGCAACCACTATTTTCCTCATCTAATTCATTTTCACACTCTTCTCACTTCTCCCGCTCTATTCAATTAGCTATTAATTACTTGAGCTCAAGTGTCGTGGCAGCTGCCTCCAATCACTGTCTCGATGGGTTGCAGGACAGTCCTGCAGAACACGTCGATTTGCGCTTGATTCGCTCTTGATTTTCTTTTGATTTGCCCTGTCGTCGTTGTCATCATCTGTCTGGTCGACATGTGTTGGACACTGGCCGGTAGAATGTGTGTGTGTGTGTGTGTGTGTGTGCAAGTGTGTGCCATGTGCGAGTAGTAATGTCTATCTGTCAGTCTGTTTGTCACAGGCAGGCAGGCAGTCCTTTTCATTCACAACTTCCGCTATATACAGCAACTGTTTGGCAGTTGCAAAAACAACAGCAGCAACAAAAGTGGCTGCAGGTTTCCTCCTTTTCTCCCTTTTTTTCTGCGCCAATTGCCACCAACTAAACTGGCAGTCAAACTGACTAGCTGACTGACTGACTGACAGGCTACCACTCGATCATCAAATCATATTGTAATTAGCACTGGCTGCGACAACAACAACGACTAACGCCAACTGCGACCAATCAATGCAGATGCTTCCGTTTTATTCTAAAAAGGTCGTTTAACACCATTTAACCCAAACAGAATATTTAATAAAATACTCAATTTAATAACTTTTGTCAATTGTAAAAATGTTTGCAAACTACATTTTTTGCATGTTTTTAAGCCATGCTTGTTTTACTGCACTAATATTTTCTCTTGTGTTGAAGGATTGATGAATGGAAAGAAAAAAGTCACAAACAAACAAATCAATAAAGAATTTGACAAATAAGCTGATAGTTTGCAGCATGATGAGTCAAACAGTGGCAAACAGGCAAGGGAAAGAACAGACAAATGTAGGGAAAAAGGAAAGTGTAAAAACTGATAAAAATAGTGGGAGAAAAGAGAGAAATGCAACAGCTACTGCTGCACAGAGCACGTTTCGTTTGTTTGCATCTAAACTCTACACACACACACACAAAAACAGAGAAGATCGATTGTCTTCATTTGTGTGTCAACAATTGCTAAAGGGGCAGTCATAGTTTGAGTGCAGTTGATTACAGCAGCAGAAACAGCATTGAGTAAACTTTAACTTTGACTCTTTTTTTGTGCTGTTGCAGTTGCTGCTGCTGATTAGCCTCGGTTGCTGGCGCTTCTGCAGTGTGTAAGAAGTGCACTATGAGTGTGTGTGTGCTACAAACAATCACAAAGACAGAAGCACATTCACACATACACACTTATCAATACCACTTTTTTGTGCAAATGACAATTTTTTTCCTCTTGTTTTCATTTTCAGCTAACTTGAAAGTGGCGGGGTAGTGACTATTCAATCAGCACAACAAGTGTGTGTGTGTTTTGATTCTCCGCATTTTTGCACTAATTATTATCAGCAATTACTGTGCCTCCCTTTTGCTTGTGATTAGTGTCATCTTGTTAGCAGTTTGATGATCACTGTTTGCTGACAGTGGCTTCAGTGTGGCTCCTGTAAATTGTGTTCAAACTTTGACGGTTGTCGTAGCGATGTTGCTGTTGATGATGATGATGGAAGTGGTAATGGTAATGGTAATGATGGCGGTGGTGGTGGTAACAGTGCTACTCGCCTAATGTGTTGATCAGTGTGGCGAAAAATGTTGGTAAAGAGTGAGCTTTCCCTCTTTTTTCTCTTCCTCTATTTATCTGTTTTCGCTCTCAATCTTTCTTACATTCCCTGACCTCTGACAACTGTGACAGTCAACTGTTGACAGCTAAACCGGCTCAGTGTGCGCCTAACTGACTTTAACTGACTCTCTTTTTCTCTTTCCCTCTCTTTCTCTGTGCGCGACTTTAAAATTGTTGTCCTCTCATTTTCTCTTCCTCTTTTCCTCTCTTCCTCTCTCCCTTTCTTTCTCCCTCCCAATCAATTACTAACTACTTGTTTTTCTCTTTCCCTCTCTCTCTCATTTTAGACATCATTTTTTCTCTTCCTTTCACCTCATATCTTGGTTTCTCTTTCTCTCCTTTTCCTGCAAACCAGTTGTTGTTGTGTAAGCTGTTGCATCACACACACACCGTTGGCCGTTTTGCAGCTAAAGTTCAAGTCGTTTCAGTCGATTTGACAATTTAACCAGCAGAAAAAATTGCTGGTGTTGCTGGCGTTTTCATTAAAACATCTCAACCATCATCGCCACCACCAGCTTTCATCAGCCCAAAACTTGAAAGTTCACAACTGTTGTCGTCACAACTGCTGCTGCTGGAACAAAAACAAAACCCGCATTTTAACGGAAATCCTTTTGTCGACTCATCCTTGGCTCAACAGCAGTCGATCAAAATATATTGCTGCTAATTTTAGAAACCAAGGTTTCAGTGGAAAACGACGCTGAAAAAAGAAATAAAATTCTCATTGTTGAAACGGCTGCAAACAGCAGAAACAGCAACAGCCTGTTCTGACAAGTATTTTAATTTTAAGTTTTTTGTCATTTTAATTTAAAACTTTCAATCGCCAATTTGCGTCATCATCTTCATTCTCATCAGTGCTATTTCCTGTTAATTTTAATTTTGCCTGAATCAACCCCGATTCGCTTGACTGGCACTTTGACGACAGTTTGCCAGTCTCTTTGAGCACACTCTTTTTCTCTTTTCCCCCTTTTACTTTCGATTTCAATGTCAAATGAGCTGACAAACTTGGACCAAACTAGTTTGCCTAGCTGGGGTTTCTGGTGAATTTAGGTGGTCTTTTTTCTTTTTGCTATTACTTTTTGACGTTGCAAACCATATAAAAGCTTGAGCAGGAACAAAAAGCAGAAAAGCAGGACAAACTAACGCAAAGTCAACAACGAAAGAAGAAGAAGAAGGCGACATGGCCTCAAGACCAGGTCGCAGCAAAGGCGGCGGCGGCGGCTGCCAATTTAAGCCACCAAACGACCCGTATTTTAGGTCACAGCAGTGTCCTAACACTGACTTTGATAACAATGACCCCTATGATGAGTACTCTCCCGAGGATCCTCTCGCATTATCAGCCACACTCTCAACTTTGTCAACAACGCAAGCGACTTATGATAAGCAGACAACAGTGATCCACAACTACTCAATTACTACTCTGGCAGAGACCGGTGAACTTCGATTTTTTGCAGCAAAACGAGCCGGTTCTTCGGGCCAATTATCAACAACTTGGTCTATCAACAACCTCTTGCTCCTCTTTTTCATCATCATCATCAATAACAGCATTTCTATTCTTATCAATATCATCACTTCTACAACCATCTTTACTTCACTTGTTTTCTACTCATCACTTCTCACCTTCTTTTTTGTTTTTATTCATTTACATTATCAGTTTTTGCTCGGCTGCTTTCTTGCTGCTACTCAGCAGTTTCTGTTTTCATCATCTTTTTTTCTTCAATTCACCAGCTTAATTCAACGATCTCAAATCAAAGCAGCAGCTGCAATTAGATTGCTGCAAACTTTGTCAAGTCAATCCTACCACCATCAAAAGCATAAAAATGTTTTCAGCTCAAAGTGGTCAAATGGAAAGAACAATGTTCTTTTATTGCCACTGCTGTCAATGCTGCTGCTTTGTGGCCTGCCAAATGCCACTGTTGGCCAGCACGCTAAACAGGTAAACATCGATGACTTTTAATTTTTAACAATTTTATTTTAAAGTTAAGTTTGCGTTTATTTACGCTTTAAAAAGAAAAACGTTTTATCAGTTTAACCACCGTTTTTTTATTTTAGATCAATAGCATTGAGTATAAGCTAGTTGAAAAAGATTAGAGGAGAGAAAGAGTGAACAAAACAGTTGACAAACTTCCGGCATTTTCGCTTGTGTGTTTGCCATTTGCAGTCGCGTGTGTGCGTTTTTAAACAGCATTGACCAGCGTTACTAGGACGCGTGAAAGTGCGTGCGCTTGATTTGTTTGTAAGGCAATAATTTTCTTCTTTTTTTCTAATTTTGTTATTGACAATTAGTTTTTTCCCTTACTATCTCAAATTAACCTTAACTTTTTATGACCTTAACTTTCAACAAAGACTTTTACTGTTTTCAGCTGTTTTAACTTTGTTTTAATCAAAGTACATTTTAGCACTCTGTTAACACCCTTTTAATTGAAATATTACTGATCAAAAAACTAGTTTGAAACTTTGTAACACACTAGCACAAACATAATCAAATAGCTGTTTAAGTTGACAAAAAAGATAAATGATAAAAACAGAAACCATTTTTGTTTTACTAGGTTTTTCTTGAAATTCTTTTTAGGTTTAAAGGTGCTGCCTTTACTAAAGTGTGTTTGGTTTTTGTTAATACAAAAACTTTGGGTTCTTATGAGCTGCACGCTTACTCCATTTTTCTCATTCTATGCTTTGACTGACCGCTAATTGGCGCCCTGGCGCACAATCAATCGTTTGCCATTGAAAGCCATATTTTTGCATACTTCATTTATCACTTTCGTTTTTTCGGTTAGCACAGTGTGATGGCACTTTTTTTCTGTTTCGCATCTTCTCTTTTAACACTGCAGTTTCTGTGTATAATTACACTGACTGACTTTCGATTGCTGTCTACTTGAAAGCAGAGCATAGAGATAAAAATGTGCTCTATGTGTTCAAACGACTCAATTTTATCTTCTTCATTTTCTGCCCTTTTTTAAAACAATCGATCACTATTGAGGCAGAAATGTCAAAAAACATGAGAAAGTTAAACTGAAAACATTTGCCCTGTTTTGTAGTCAAAAAACGAGTAGCAACATAACCAAATTAGCTAATGATGATTAACTAATTACTACTACTTCTACTGAAGTCATGTAGCTGCTTTAAAAAGTAAAAGGCAAATTATCATTCTCCTTTTCATGCTCCCTGTTTCATTATTCCAAAAATGAGGCAAATATAATTTAGATTAGATCAGATTTTAGCGCTCAACAGAAAATGAAAAAGAAGAAGGAGAAAGTTAGCTTGACTTTTCCTTTCCCTGCTGATTTGCATCAATTAATCTTCATTGCAAATCTATTTTTTACTTTTTTTATTCTTTTCTACAACTCTGTCTATGTGTTTTTGGTGCCCTTATCAACCTATTTTTTCTTTTTTTGAAGAAAATGGCGGTGCCCTTCAATGAAATTGGACCACCAAAAGGTCGCCCATCAGCTTCGTCTGTCTCTGTCTGTGTCTATATTAATATTAATGTTAAAAAATAAAAATAAAAATAATATTATTAACAGTATGATGATTATTAGCAAAAATTCAAGAGTAGAATAGTGACTACTGCATTTGGAAAACCAGCAGGAGATGAGAAGTTCTTCTTTTATTTATATTTTTAAAATAATTTCATTTTTGAACGAAAACGATGACGATTGAAGGCGGTTGCAAAACGGTTGTCAACTGCAGACTGATTGGCCAAATTGAAAAGGAACAAACCAATTTAGGTGCATCGCTGACTGTTTGTCTTTTGTCGTTGTTTTTTATCACTATCTTTCGCTGTTGTACTAGTCAGTTTTCCAATTGGGCTGATTCAATTGGAAAATTGCTTGAATCTTTTCCCGTTAAAAAAGCTCACAAACACACTGAACATTGCTGGTTGGTTAATTGAAAATGAAGTAGGGCCAATTTTGCGCCTGCTGCACAAACAAATTTTGCTGGCAGTTTACTTGATGCTGCTGCTGCTTCTTCCTTACATCTCCACAACCAAAACTAATCAGTTTTGATTTTTTTTTGATTGCCTAACCGTAATTTGTTTTGCTAAACAGTTTAAGATTTAAATAGTTTGCCGTTTAGTTTGTTGTCTTTTCTAGTCAGTTTTTGTTTTTTTACCCTTTTATCTGTTCATCTCATCTCATCCCAATCATCAACCTAGGTGGCCACCATTCCCGGTCAGCTGGTGATCGGCTGTCTGCTGTCGATTCGCGAGCAGCCCTCAATGCAAACCGCCTCCACGAGGACCTGCGGCGAAGTGCGCGAGCAGTACGGCATCCACCGTGTGGAGGCGGCCTTCCAGACAATTGACGCTATCAACCGCAATCCGGCCATCCTCCCCAACATTACGCTGGGCATTGAGATTCGCGACAGCTGCTGGTACTCGGCCATCGCCCTGGAGCAGTCGATTGAGTTTATCCGCGATGCGATGGCCGCCTCAGAGGAGAAGGCCTTTGCAGCGGCCTCCAGTCCTGGAGGTGGTGGGTCGGGTGGATCGGTCTTCGGGGACGCCGACTACCATGATCATGGCCTGGATGGTGGTGGGTCACATCATCATTCCTCCTCCTCCTCCTCCTCCTCCTCCTCTTCCTCCTCAGGAGGTCATGGTCATGGTCATCACCCCAATGAACCGCCTGGCGGGCGCATCCTCGGCCTCTTTCCCGCCTCCCCCTTTGGCGGGCCTCGTTTCAACCTGAGCACGCCCTGTCCGAAGGCGGTGAAGAAGGCGAAGAACATCGTAGGCGTCGTCGGCCCCGCCTCCAGCACCAACTCCATTCAGGTGCAGAATCTGCTGCAACTCTTTAACATTCCGCAGATTGGCTACTCCGCCACCAGCAAGGACCTGAGCGATAAAAACTTCTTCAAGTTCTTCCTCCGTGTCGTGCCCTCTGACTTTCACCAGGCGCAGGTGATGACCAGCCTCTTTGCACACTACAACTGGACCTACGTGTCGGTCATCTACACAGACGGTAAGACTTTTGCGTCAAAACAATCTACGTGTTCATACCTTAACCCAAAACTCTAATATTAACCTGCAAACCAACCAAATCTCTAAAACCTTTTAGGAAGTTACGGCAGCGGCCTGATGGAGATCTTCAAGTCAAACGCCCAGGAGATGGGCATTTGCATCGCCCACATGGAATCGATTCCGGCGAATGGAGAGAACGCCGTTTTTGAGGCGGTGGTCCACTCGCTGATGAAGTACCCCAACGCCCGAGTGGTGGCCTGCTTCTGCGAGGGCAGCTCCGTCAAAGAGTTGTTGCGGGCGAAGAAGCGCCTCAATCTCACCACCGAGTTTCTCCTTGTGGGCAGGTAAACCTAACTTAAGCTATTCAAACCTTTTCCCAATTGGTTAAGTTTTAACTTCATTTTTTAACAAAAACCCATTTTACTTCACTTTTTTCCTAGTGACGGCTGGTCTGACCGCCCTGACGTGGTGAAGGGCGTAGAGAAGGAGGCGCAGGGCAGCCTGACGGTGCGCATCTACTCGCCCTTTGTGCGCGACTTTGACGACTACTACTTCGGCCTGACGCCGGCCAACAACCGCCGCAACCCGTGGTTCAATGAATTTTGGGAGCGGCAGATGAACTGCAGCCTGCGCAATGCCACCGGCCAGGTGATCAACCACCCCAACAATGTCACCTTCAGCCGACCGTGCACCGGCGAGGAACGGCTGTCGGACTTTGTCAGCCGCCGCCGACCGCGCTACAAACAGGACAACAAGATGTCCTTTGTGATCAAAGCCATCTGGACGATGGCCCACGGGCTGCACAGCATGCAGCAGGAGATCTGCGGGCCCCGGGTGGCCGGCCTGTGCAGTGACATGCTGCCGGTGAATGGGAGCGTCCTCTTGCAGCACCTGAACCGCGTCCGCTTCAACTGGGACGGCGACCTGGTGGAGTTCGACAAGCACGGCGACCCGCCGGGCCGCTACGACATCATGAACTTCCAGGAGCTGAAGAAGGGCGAGTTTGAGTACGTCCAGGTCGGAGAGTGGATCAGCAGTGACCAGCACACCAGTCGACGGGCGGAGTTTCCCAACTTTTCAGTGGGGGGCGCCAAGGAGACCGCAGCTAAGCCGGGCAGTGGTGAGAAGATGATGATGGGAGGGATGATGAACAATGGCGGCGGGGATGGCAAAGATAACAATGGCGGCGGAAATGGTGGCGGTGGTAAAGATCGGGAGCGGAAGGTGCAGGAGAGCCTGACTGGTTTCCGCATCTTCAAGACGGTGCAGTGGCCGAGGAAGCCGGATCTGGTCATTGCCTCCAACTATACGGGAGTTTTCAAAGTGCCCAACAAGCACACGCCCATTCCTGTGTCGGTTTGCTCGCAGCCCTGTCCAAAGGGGACGGCAAAGGTAGGTTGAAGGTAGTTTTTGCAAAAAAGAGTGATCATGTTTTCTAATGCTAAATTTGTCAAAAATTCCCACATTTATAAAAAAAACTAGAACATTCAATCTGACTCAGTTAAATGCTGTTGGATTTGCGTGCCTTGCCGCGAGAATGAGTATCTGACCAAAGAGGAAAAGTGCAAACCGTGCAAGATTGGCACCTGGCCTAATGAGGACCTAACTGGTAAGTAAAACCGCTAACACAACTTTCCTTTCTTTTTTCCTATATTTTACCTCATTTGTAACCCTACACTTTTTTAACACCCCCGATCAGGCTGCAAACCCATTCCCGTAGAGTTCATCCGCTGGACGGACACCGCCTCGCTGGTCTCCATCAGCACCTCCCTGCTCGGCTTCACCATGACCCTCTTCACGATGGTCGTTTTCATCCGCCACAACAACACGCCCATCGTCAAGTCGAGCACCCGCGAGCTCTCCTACATGATCCTCTTTGGCATGTTCCTCTGCCACAGTACCACCTTTGCGCTGATAGCGAAGCCCTCGAAGATCACCTGCTACATCACCCGCATCCTGCCCGGCCTCAGCTTCGCCATCATGTACGCCGCCCTGGTCACCAAGACGAATCGCATTGCGCGCATTCTCGCCGGCAGCAAGAAGCGCATCATCACCAAGAAGCCCCGCTTCATGTCGGCCACCGCCCAGGTGGTGATCACCTGGCTGCTGATCAGCGTCGAGGTGGGCATCATCGTGACGGTGCTCATCAAGGAGCCGGTCGATAAGATGTTCAAGTATCCGTCGCTCAATAGGGTGATGCTCACCTGCAACACTAAAGTGCTAGGTAAGTGCTGGCAAAACTGTTAATTGATTAGTTTTTTTTCATATAAAAGATTTTAAAAAGATAAAATCAGTTTAACGCAAAAAGGAGTGGTAATTAAACTGTTTAAGTTTAAACGAGAGTTTTTAAAGACGAAATATTGTGCTAAGTGCTCAAATGAATTAAAGCGAAAAGTAAAAAATAAAAGGCTTTGTTGAATTTGCTGGCACCATTTTGATAGTGTGTAAAAATAGAGAAATGTCAACTAAAGAAGAAAAAGAAGAAAACCAAGGATTAGGTGAGATTTGCAAATGTGTTTATAAAAAAAGAGGAATAGAAAAAAGAACTGCATTACTGACTTTATTATCATTTCATTTGTGTTTGCTGAACAGTTTTATAGTTATTCTTTTTGTTTTAGTGAAAGTATAAAAGATTAACTTTTCATTTTTTATCATTCATTTGCTGACGCTAAGTTTTGCTTTTTACAATGAGAAGACTTGCCCCAATTTTAGTGCAAACAACAGTTGTTGTTGTCCGCTAAGTGAAAAATGCTTTTATGACTGCTCGTTTTGTTTAGAAATTTAGTTTTGTGCCCGCATTTCAAACATGCACCAGCTGAGTTCATTTAGTTTTTGAGTACAAACTAGACAGAAAAAAATTACCAGCAGCCAGCTAGTGCAAAAAAATTAAACAACAAAAACAAACTTTTATTTTTTAGTCATCTGTTTCACAAAAGTTTGTGTCCATGTTTCAATCTAAACTCTGAAAAATAAAAAAAAGTTTTACAAAAAATAATAAATTTAATTTTGTGTGGCGCCAGCCACAGTTGACGTTCACTCACGTTCAACCAACGTTGACCCA
>JAALOO010001073.1_pt1 | contig 20714 bp, 18 predicted proteins | sample 7257641 | NCBI WGS metagenome assembly JAALOO01 (sample SAMN14085613, study PRJNA598686) | mite metagenome | biome: ENVO:01001000; feature: ENVO:01001002; material: ENVO:01001226; isolation source: single female mite from University of Michigan culture on fish food culture... ...
CACTTGGCTCTCTCTCTCTCTCTCTCTCTCTCTCTCTCTCTCTCTCTCTCTCTCTGCCTTCTTCACTGGCAGTGTGCACTGTGCCGATCTCAATGCGCCGACCACGCCGTGTACGATGCCAGAGCTGGCGTGTGTGCTGCAAGAGGAGAGTAGCGCCTGCCTGGCTTGAGAGTGAGGTGACTGAACTTGTCTCGGCTAACATGAAAGTCAACGAACTCTCAGCTGGTGCGCCTCACTCTGCAGATCCTTGCGCTCACTGGCTCTGCCACAGGAGATGTGTTGCTCTCTCTGCCAACGCCGCACACCAATGGCCCTCAGAGACCCTTCTTCTTCTTCTTCTTCTTTTTCTCGGTACGCAGAAGGAGATGTTGCCTAGGAGATGCTGGCCGCTGGCCCGAACGTGCGAACGGCAGTGCATTGGTTCCAAGAAGGGGACTCGGAGGGAGAAAAAGAGCGAGAAGGGGAGAAGGGGCGATCCCTCTTTTAGTGCCGCTGACGTTGCGCTGAAGAAAGCACTGGCTGCGCGCGCTAAGATTTACGCGTGCCGACGACCGCGCGAGCTAGGGAAGGGGGACAGAGGACAGCTAGGCGGCAGAGTGCTCTCTCACTCAGAGCCCACAACGACAGACCCCTCACCTTTTGTGCTCTCACCTCGTCCACTTGTGTTCAGGCAGTGGTGGACATTTGTTTCCCTTAAAGACGCTCATCCGGTCGTCTACCGTCACTACGCTCTCTCTCTCTCTCTCTCTCTCTCTCTCTCTCTCTCTCTCTCTCTCAGCTAGCAGTTGGTAAAATTCAAAGCCAAGGCCAAGGACCGAGGTGCTCTCCGGTGTCCGTTAGTCACCTTCTTATCCCCCCCCCTTTTTTCACAGTGGTTCACACGAACGCTTGGCCATTCAATCTGATGAGCCCCGTTCTCTTTACCCAGAAACAGTGACCTAGGCCTCGCCCTGCGTCTCCAAAGATTTTGATTTCAGCGGGAAGAAGTCAATTTCCTTCGAAGAGTAGTGTGCACAGGATTAAAGAAGCCGCACACACATGCACACACACATTCGACGCATGCAATCTTTCCACATCGCCATATGGTCAGTCTCTGGTTGTTGACCTGGCTTCGATTTCCTTTGAGAACTTTGAACTTGAGCCGACCAAGTGTGCGATTGAGTGCAAGACGGGTGGTTGCCAGTGGAAACCTTTCCTGGTACTGCCATCACCAGCTCCAATTAAGCAGCAGCACATAAGCAGAAAGGACCAGTAAAGAAGAAACTTCTGGCCGATACTTTGGCGGCACGTTTACAGTGCACTGATGATTTATTGCCCAGTTAGGATGCATGCACTGAGCCCGATTATGGCTGCTGAGGAGATGGGGGACACATATCTCATATTATGATGTCCATTATCATATTGCTCTCTGCAGCTCCTTTCCAATCGACAGTTGCCGTTGGTGGTGGTGATTATACGGGGAACGTATTGAACAGATTGGCTCCCTTCACTGCTGCTGTCTCTGCTCTTCTGTTTGATATTGAGGCGTGTGGCTCGGTTGTGTGTTTTACTCGGCAACGCATTGTTGTCGTAAATATTGCCGTTTATTGATTTATTATGGGACCATTATGTGCGTATACTACTACTACTACTACTACATGAGCACAGACTTCTTCACTGACATTTTCAGCCGCTCAGTGGATGTGGGTGTGCCAGATGCCTTTGGCATCCCTTTCTCTCTCTCTTTCTCTCCCCATTCCTTTTGTACTTTCTTCAGTGCTGCGCCAGTGTTCACTTCGAGCACTACCAGAACAGCACTTGGCCAGCACTTTGCATGGTCACTCTGTGCTGCACGCGGCATATGACAAACGGACTCACTTACGAGCACTTTTTTGCTTGTATTTTTAGCCTACCCGGTATCGCTTTGGGTGTGGGGAGCGAAGCTTTAGAGCAAAGAGCTGATATCCGTTTAGTGTCCCCATATGGACATTTAGAATGAGAAAGAACTATTTGTGCTGTGGTCACGACAGTATGACTGGGAGCTAATTAGACCAAAGGACTAATCAACGGTCATTTTTAATACTCGATTCATCTGCTGACCGGTGAACCAACTGAGAACCAACTGGTTCATTTAGGCAGCGCATGATTTGTTCTGCAATGTTATCTTATCTTCTGTGACCTCATCGGTAAACTTTGGAATGCTTTGCTGCCGTGTTCAATGCAAGTTCAAGGTCCACTCAGGTCCCAGTCTAGACCTGTTTGCACCTTGCTAGACTGTGCCCCGTGGCCATTTGGGCACTCAGTCGGCACTGACCACTGACCACACAGCTGCAGTTTGTTGTGACTCGTTTGTGGTCGTTTAATGGAAAGTAGCTTGTCGTTGCTAATGACTTGTTGCCCTGCTGCACACTGAACAGGTCGTCTAGACAGTTGCTGCCCGCTGAGAGGCGAGAGGTCAAAGGTGACCGGTCATAATGAGACTTGTGTAACAGGTTGTCTACACTGCCCTGGGGTGCCGTTAGTTGACCCTCCTGATGACCGTTTTCTATTGACTTTTATTAATTACTACCCGCCAACATTGACATGCACAGTTCTAGTACTGGAGAGTGCACCCAACGGTGCAAAACGGGTCACTTTCGCTCGGTGATTAGTCAGAACATAGCCTCTGACCAAACAACAGGTGCTGTGTCTCGTTTTTTCCCATTTTGTGTCTTATCACTCCCTTTGCACTACTGTTTAATTTGCAAAAGAGAATTATTCTTGCTAGTACAAAACAAAATTGCATGTACTGAATGAGGGAGAGAGAGAGAAAAAAAGAAAAAGTCGTCTGCTGTGAGTCAAATGAAGCAAGAATGCAACGGCAATATTGCTGGCCAGAGACAGGTCGATGACCGATGGTCAGTTTTTTGCGTTGGCTTTCCCTCTTTTGCTTTTTCTTCTGGCGGGCAGTAGTGCCCGATGCGTGAGTGTGTGTGCGACAGTTCTGTACAAAGTCAAGTCATGGACATTTGCTTTGCCAAGAGCTGCCTTGGCCGTTCACTGTTATTACTGTTATCATTGTGCCTAACGTAGTTTGCTTTCACTTTTGCGGACAGTCAGCACTCACTTTCACTGTACAGTTTTTATCAAAGCGTTTCCAGGGAGCAAGTTTTGTGTTGAAAAAACATTTGCTAGAAAAAGACAGTATACACAGTTTGTCAACTTGTAATTGGGTTTGCTTTTTTTGTTTTCAAATGGGGGCGTATAGTCATTGGCCTAAAAACAGAGTGGGCACCGTTTTTTGTTTGGTAAAAAATTTATCAAATCCTTAGTTTATGCCATGAAAAGTAGACTACTTTAAATTTATTTTTTTACTAAAGGCACACTGAATTTGCTGTCACACGAAATCGTGGCTGATTAGTGAGCACCTAGAGTTAAATTGGGTTTTAGTGATATAAAACATTTTATGAGCTATAAATTTTGATGCCACAAACTTTTAACTAAATCGAAAAAGTTAAATAGGTTTGTTGAAAAGCTTGGCTCTTTGCTTTTTGTTTTTGTGTAAGTTAAACATAATTTCATCAAAACAACTTTTGATTTTAATATTTCATTTACCACTTTTAGATCTCTATTGCTACTTTCTCAAACGACTAGAAGAGTAAATTCAAAGGCCATTTTGAGATAATGGCAAAAAGTGAAAGTGAAGTTTGCAGAGTAGTCACACAGAGAGCTGTGGTGGTCGCTCGACTCACCACAGACCATTTGACGATATTTTTAGCGCCTGTGCTTTCTTCATCTCCTGAACACTCAACGCTGATCTTCTGCACGTTTTCTGGCGCCAGCATTGCTGTCTGGAGAAGCAGAAACAGCAACAGCTCTGCAACCTCCATTGATTATATAATTAGCCTGCATTGTGTGAACTGCTGATGCTGAATGGAAAGAGGGGAAGGGAGATAGGGGAGAGGGAAAAGACTGTTCAAGAGAAAGTCACTTCAGAGACAGTTCGCATGTGAGACCTTTTTGGATATCTTGTCATTATGGTCGTGAAGTCATGACTGCTCCGTATTGATCCTCTGCTGTAGTTTGCGCTTTTTCAAGTGCTCCCATCGTTGGGTTCCCACTTTCATCTGACGCTCAGAGGAGGAGGATCACCGGTTTAACTTAAACCCAAGTAGTGAAAGTAGGCCACTGAATCCCGATGACTTGCTGTTGAAGAACTGCCGTAGCGCGCCAAGAAAAAAGACACTTTCTCTCTTGTGCAGCGAGCACACGCACACGAGCCATCGGCGGCGTTGTCTCAGTCTCTTCTACCGACACGCACCTTTGGACATGGTGGTGACGTCTCTCCCCTTTGTTGTGTGCGTGCATTGGAAGTTTGTTGCTGCCCCATCTCCCATTGCTCCATTCTCCCCCCCCCCTTCATTCTCTCACAATCTCCACATGTCACTTGTGGTTGTAATTTTAAAGGTACTTCTCATCTAATTTAAATAATCTTGCTCCCTTAATGACTCTCTCACTCTCATTTTCTTTGTGCCTTCAGGGAGGTTGCTCGTGCTTCGCTGTTCCCCTGAGCTGAGCTTCACTGTGCTCCTACTCTGTTGCCTAGTGCTTCTCACTCTGAAGCTCTTCCCGACTGTCCCCTTTTTCTATCCTTTGACGATGTCCGTCTGACGAAGGAAACCTGATAGTGTCCGCTTAGATAGGGGACATCTTTGACTTGGTGCGCAGACTGACAGCGCCCGTCCACTTTGCCAAGACACACTCTCCTTCACAAAACACACTACTGCTGACTGCGCAGTGAAAGTGAAAGCAAAATGAAATCATAATTTAAACTGACTGTTTAATGAGACATATCTGACGATTCGATGTAGTGTGTAGAGAGTGCGGTGGCAAGACAGGTCGGTCGTGCTTATAAAAATAGCATACGCTTTGCCCCCGACTGGCCAGTCCCGTTACTTAGCTCAGCGACGCGTTTCACCTGTTGCCTTTCTCTTCACTGCTGGCCACGCGCACTGGATTGATATAATAGCTTCACTACTGCTGTTGCTGCTGCAGTAACGGCAATGATGAAGCTCTATCACGGGTAATGGACCCGTAATTAGAAGAAAACTATATAATTTTACTTAGATTGTTTCATCTACATTCAGCATTCACAAAGTGCACTTTCACTTGTTGGCAGTTGGTTTGCCGACCTGAGAACAGGGAAACCACAAAGAAGACTATTACGGTTGCTGTACTCATACCTAAAACTAATCTTGAAACACTAGAAGTTATTTGATTGTAGAGTTGGCACAAAATGAAACTCAGCATAATTAGGTAATAGTGTAAAAAGTGTACCGCAGTTTTCCAGTACTTTAGTATGCGTTTATGAAACCATTGCACAGAAGGTGTCCCTTTGAGCATCTTTTTGCTTACTATTTCACCAACTTCGGGGCACGCATTTGCCCTCTCCCTTTACGTGTCGACTCACTTACTTTTCATTAGCCTCATTAACTAAGCTTCCCCCTTACCCTGCACACCTAAGTGGGCCATAAAATATAACTGCGAGTTTTCCTTTTGCCTGCATTTTTTCCTACTGTTGCCATTTGAGCGTTGCACTTGCACGTTTTCATTTGTCCCATTCTGCTGCCAGTGTGTGTGTTTGTGTGTGTGCTTCATTCTTTTGCCGTTTTAGTAGTCGTTTTCTCTCCTTTAGGTCATTGCCCGTAATAGTATCAACACAGTGTGTTGGCTAGAAAACAGCTGTTGCACTGTAACTGCACCAGTGAAATTAGTTCTTCTTTTGCCTAGTCATTTGCTTGGTTCGATAAAGTGCTCAGACCCGTCTGTTACCTTTTGCTTAGACTTCTTTTCGATAGATTTTAGTAGTCAACTTGAGCATGACTGACTTGACTACATTTTCACCAAAACAAATCAGTCGAGTTATTATCAGAACTATGTTCGTTTGTTAGTCGTTGTGCAAGTTCAGTAGGCATGCCATACCAATGAGAGAACGAACATCACCCGAAAACGGTCTGACCAAGAAAGGAATGGCCGTAAAGAAAGACGGGGTCATGGAAAGGCATTGCGGCTGCACATTGCACTGCTGGTGCCTCTACCCATCGCTCGGTGAGTGACTTGTTGCTGCCTCACACATCAGCTCCACCAGTGCATTGGCACACATTTGCAATGGCTTGTGCGCTGACTGTTTGCTGGGTGATGCAGCCAACATCAGCACTACCACTGCTGCCACTGGCACTGGTGCTGACGACAACGAGGCTGGCGCTACAGTCTCGGGTGGAGGTTACCGGCCTCGCTGTCTTTGCTGTCTGCACAAGCTGCACAACAGTTGAGGGATCGGTTGCTGACCTATTGTGTGCATGCTGAAGAAGGCTGCTGTTCGCCTGCTGCATCACCAAATATGCTTTGTTTGACCAGGTTTGGCGTCCTCTCCGGTGAACACGAGCGATTAGCAGCGCACAAAACGTGAGCAGTACCACAGAGTTGACACAACGCGAAGACAACATTGACATTAACTTGTCTGAAGAGTGTATACAAATCCTTTTCGGTGCACATGCATGTGAATGCTACACTGTTTGAGACAAATGAGTGCTCAATTCGTCTGTTCTTTTAATCAATAACATTATAAAAAACCTGAACATTATCTCATCGACCGCGTTAATAATTGCAAGATGTTGGTGCTTTTTAAAAATAAATTATTTATTTTATCTGGACAATGTAAATGGGCAACTTGGTGAGTGGTTAATTTTATTAGAAAAAAAATTGCCTAGTACTCTACTGTTTTGCAGTACTTTTGTACAATTTAGCGCAAAGGCAAACTGAGTGAGGTTCCCCTGCTTCTACTGACAGATGATTTCCATAATAATGGCACTAGTGTGCGCATTGTGATACCTGATTAAACACATCTAAATGGACTTGCCTAAATATAGTTTGCAGCTGACTTTTAAATGCAAACTAAACTTGGACACTGACATGCACATCGATGGACAGATAGAGTGCACATTGAGTGTACTTTGACGCCAGTTGATTAGTGCTTTCTTATTAATTGGTAGCAATTAATCTAATACCTATCTGACAAGTTTGTTTGTTCATATGTGTGTATGTGTCAGTAGTACTTTTATGTATTCGTTTGTGCATTTGCATACACGCGCCTGGACCCGTTTTAATGGCCAACAAAGGAAAGAGTGAGTGAGTGGTACTTGTCTATAAATGGCGCCCACTCGATTACACTGCCAGACCATTGACGATCAGTTGTGTGTTTCTCTGTAGTAGGCCATATGATGATTCGATCTAATTACAACTACTACTTCGTCAAATTCACTTCTTCTGCAGCAGGCACGATGCGCGTCAACTTTCAGGCAGAGAGACACAGTGGGCGCCATCTCACCAGTCTTTCCCTTTCCCTTTCGCTCATTCCCAGTGGTGCACCAACACCGTCGTTGTCTTTTTCTCTCCCTTTTCAGTCTTTGTGTTGGTCGTCTGCAGTGCGTCGAGATAACGGTCTTCATTCTCTTCACTCTTTCTAATTTGATACTTTCACTTGTGCCGTTGTCTTTTGCCTCGGCTCTAAATTTAGGTTCCCAAAGGCTTGCGCGCACCATCAAGAGTGAGAGTATTCAAAAGTGCTTTTGCTGATTGCACCCTTTTGTTTCAGCAGCACATAGACTGCTGCAGCTGTTTGGCTGAAGTAAGCTTCTCTATTCTCCTAGCAACTGTCTATCTGCTTTCTCCAACTGTGATTTCAATTGAAGTGCCTTTTATTGACTTTTATTCATCATTATGAATGCGAATTTTATTGTTTTGATGATGGAGTTTGAGGTTGGGCGTAAGGGGAAATGCTGCTGCATGGCCCAGTTTCTGAGGAGGAATATACAGAAAATAAAAATTGTCAGTAATGAGTTTTTGTGCAAATGCCAACTGACACAATACATTGTAGGTTGACCATTTCAAAAAACAAATAAAATTTTTATTTTACAAACTAAATTAAATTAAACGTCAAACTATTAATATTTCCTATTTGAGAATCTCATTATACAAGTTCCTGTCATTTTGTTTGCTATTTTTTTTAACAGTAAATTAGATTTGCTGTTATTTTGTGCTGAACCGAATTAATCTGGTCAAAGAATGAAAAACAACTGTGAAACTTTAACTGAACATATTCCGCCAGATTAGAGTGCAGTTGGGAATAGAAGTGAAGTGTTGTCAGTGGAGGTCCTTGAACCTGGCTGCCACTTGGACATGCTCACTGTTGGGCGTCTTCTCTGCCAGCTGCCAGCATCACTGCCACCGAAAATGTACACCACCGTCTGTCTGTCTGTTTGTCTGCTAGCACAGTCATTCCTCATGACCTGATTCTGCTGGCGAATCGCCTTCTGCCCCTCCCCCCTTTTCCCATCTGTCACTGCTGCAGTTTCGTCTGCTGCTGTGTTGTGCAAAACGCTGCTGTTTTGCTTCTTTTGGCCAAAGATTTGCATCTTTGTTGTTGTTGTAGCCCACAGCTGACTGACTCCTGGATTTGCCCAGTCGGTTGCATCACTAACTGCTCCTGCTACCATAATCTGCTCCTTTCATCATCATCATCATCATCGCCGTCGTCGTAGTCGTCGTCGGCGGCTGTGTATCTGCAGTCGGCAACGTTGCCTGAGTTTGTGTATGTGTGTGTGTGCCTTTGGTTATTAGTTGCTGCTGCTGCATTGCTGTTGCCTGTTGATGTGTGCACTTTTGAGCTGTTGAGCGAGTGCTCAGTGCTCATTTGCTGCACGTCGACTTGCAAGTCTTGTCGTTAGTTAAAGTTGGTTTAGTTTTTCTTTCATTTCCGCGTTTCCGAGATCAGAGTAAGAGAGAACGGGAGGGGAAAGTGGAGAGGAGAGGGGGCCAGGAGGGAGCATCACAGTGGTGCTGCTGCACCTCGACGCACGCTGCCACTTTCTCTTTCGTCCTGCCAAACGAATGAGCGAACGCTTCTCTCTCCTCAAGATATAATTGCCCGTGCTGAGAGGGAACAGACAAAAGTCGGCGCTGGTGAGGCTGCCAGCAGACTTCTTGCAGACGTTACTTTCACCGAAGCAGCCAGTTGTAATCACCAGCCATCGGCGAGAGCCCCGCACACAGTGTCATTATGTACGCCAGGCAAGCCGAACTACGTTTGCTCGTTCGGGTAATAAGACTGGCTCTTTTGGATGAGAGAAAGAGAGTGCTGTTTTATTTATAGAAATCACCGTGTAGTGCTGCAAGCGGCTCGCGCGAGCACGGGCGCCTTGGATAGCCATTGGTAAGTGTCTGTGTCTGCATGTGCTCTCTCTTTCCCTCCTGTTGTCTCCACTGGAAGCACTTTCTCTCACTGAGACACTTGTTGTCTCGTCAGTGAGCGGACACTCTTCGTCGATAGTGAGAACGAAAGGGAAAGCGTCCGAAAGCAGGCATCCAGGGCTTCAATTGCCGCCGCTCACGGCTGCAGGCCACTGGCACTGTGAGGACGTACACTAGCACACTGCAGCACAGCTGTACCTTAATTTAACACACTCGCAGACGAGCACACAGTCGTGTATATACCTGGCAGTGCCTATTTTTTAACTTTCTCCTCTGCCCGAACGACTGAGCAGCTCTAACGTCTGCTGTTGCGAAGAGTGAAAGAGTTCCTCTGTAGTGCAGAAAAAAGGAGAGACTAATTTAACATACACGATCAACTTTCTCTCTCGCTCAGTTTGGATGGCCTCCTTTCACTTTCGGACTTAATTGCACACGATGGAAGGGGCAATCAGCACGCGGCCGGGCTCGGACACTGGCCAGCAATGATGGTGGTGGACAGTGGCCACCACTGAGACCACTACGCGTTCCCGCGGTTATCACTGCTCCCTCCGTAGTCTCTCTCTCTCCATTGATCATAACTGTCGAGGATTGTGTGCACTGCCTGCCTGCACTGCTTTTCCATCCATCTCCTTTCACTCTCTTTTCATCTTCCAATTAGCACCTGAAGTTATGCGCTCAGGTACTTTTAGTCACTGAGATGCATCCTTCGTGATGCCGTGCATTAAAGTCTGCAAACGCTGATTGTGCACTAATTGGCAGCGGCGCTCTATCTTGTGCGCTTTCCCTTTGGACTTCATCTTCTCATTTGATTAAGAAAGCATTGTCTGTTATCGAGGTAAAAAGACTAAAACTAAAACACGAGTTTGCTGTTGGCTTGTGGGCGTTTTCGGCCACTTGTGTTGTCATCTATTTTGAGCGGCGAGTGTGCAGGCTAGTACTTGAACAGGTGGTGACTGCTGTGGTGCGCCAGTCTCTGTCAGGTGCCCCCTTTCATTTGCAAGTGGACAGTTGTTGCGCATTTCTAGGTTAGGCGGGCAGTATTTGTGTGCTGCACGCCTTCGCACTACTGCCATCTTTGCCACCGATTTAGCCCCCGTCTGTTCTCTCCTGCTCTATTGTCAATCAGTTCGGAAAGAATTTTCCCCCGCAATGGTGTCGTCAGGGAGCTGTACTTGTCATTGCTTCAATCACCACATGTGCTAGTCTTTAGTGTTTTAGTCTTGCTCGAATTGATCTGTGTGATCGGCGTTCTTTTAAGTCTAGTAACAGGTACACCTTACTGGTTAGAGTTAGTCTGCAAGCACCTTTGTCTGAGTCTGCTCTAATTTCTCTTCATTCAATTGTCCACTCTTCTTCTTTCCTTTCTGGTACATGCACTCGATCACTTTCCCTCTCGATCGTCTCTCGATTTTGTCCCTTTTGCACTCTTTAGACAATTTTCATTCACTGTTTTCCATTGACTTACTGTCTGCTGTGGTAGAATGATTGTGTACGCCCGCTTCAACGCGGGTTTGTTTATGATTTAAATTAGAGTTGACAGTCGACCATTGATCGACACCAGAGGAGATCCAGAACGCACAGGTGGCGCACGCACTGCCGAGTGATTGCAAAGTACAAAGTCTTGACTGCATTGTATTAAAGATACATTATCAGATCAAGCCACAGACATTTACCCGTGCAGTAAGATTACTATGCAAAGTACAATTGCCAATGGCCATTTAGGGAGCAGTCCTAGTGAACTGAAACTTTAACATCTATTTGGTCATTTGTGCCACTTGAGGACAATTTCAAACTACAAAAACTAAATGGATAGGCATGAACATGCACAATTAATGCACTCACCATTGAAGCACAGTCTATTTTGTATTCGAATCACACATTTATAGATTTGATTGGCTTTAGATTGAACTCGACTTGCCGGCAATGTGGGGAAATTGATTTCTAATCGTGTCGAATTGTCTTATAAGTCTCTTCTCATTTCCACCTTGATTAATATTTCTTCTTTTTTATTGTTACAGGAGTCTACTTTCATTTGTGATACTGCCTTCCTCCTCTTCTTCACCACTCTTCGTTCTGGCGCATCTTTCCTTGTCTCTCTTCTTGAATAGCTCTACCTTACACAACAGTTTTGTTTTAGCTGTAAAATTGTTATCAATGACCCGCCACTATGTCTACGCTGAACTATTCTGATGATAATTTCGCCGTCTCATCTCTTCTGCTGAGCATCACTTTAAATTTTAAACTTACCGTCAACCAGACAAAGAAAAAGAAAAAGAAACTGCTGCACAACAAATAACAAGTTTAAGAAACACACAACCCAAACTGAGATCTTCTCTTTGTGATATTTTGTTTAGAGAATCTTATTCCCTTTTCATTGCTTCTTTTCGAACCTTTTTGAGAAGAACAAGCATCGTCACAGACTAATACATTACGATGACTACTATTCCATTTTTGACGTCTAACCAAATGACGGGATTCCTTTCGGAACAAAACCACCACCACGTCCTGTGGTCTCACTCGGTAAGCGGATGAAAGCTAAACTGATTTGATTGCGTACTGACATGCTTTTCATTTTCCAGGACTTTGGTGTAACTTCGGTGAGCGATACAGGCCCGCCAGAGCTGCATGAGCTCACGTCTAATGATCTGTCCAAATTTTTGGATGAAGACCTCGAGTCGAACAGCAACGCAAATGCATTTTGTGATCTTGACTCTATTCTCGATGATCTCGATGAGGTGGCAGACACACACCTTCTGTTGACCAATCCAGAGAAGCTGCTAAACAATGGCAATGGCCTCGGTGGTGACGGTCTTCAGTTGGTGGCCATGTCACCGAACGGCCTCACTACTGGTCTCTCCGCAAACAGTCCCTCGTCGATGTGTCCCTCGCTGATGGCGCCCAACTCCAGCTCGACCAGTTCGAGTCCTTCAAACGGAAACGGCACCTTGATATCGTCCACCATTGACTTTGGTTGTGATATCACCACCGGCCCTAATGGCCTGTTCGGCAGTGGACCGGTGAGCAATGGCATCTCCAACTCTACACGCACAAGTCCGACCAGTTTCGACGATCTGCCGGGCATCACAACCATTGGCTCCAGTGGTGATTCCTCTAATGACTGCGTCTCACCGACTCCCTCTACCACCCCAAGCACCATCATTCACCACAACCATATGAACATTTCCTCCAACCAACAGCAGCAACAACAACAGCAGCAACAGCAGCACATTTCAATTCTTGCCGGCAATGGGGGAAGCAACCAGAAAAACTCCCTTCTCCGAGGACAGCCGCAACCTCAGATAGTACTGCATCACACAAACTCGGGTAGCTCCACCAATGGCTTTGTGCCGATGCATGCTAATAATGGTGGGCCCAACTCGCCGTCCATTGGAATGCGTACCAATCCTAACTTGCCTCATCCACCACCACCGCAATCAGCGCCGCAGCAACAGCAACAGCAACAGCAGCAACAACAACATCGTCAGCTGCAATCTCGTGGTAACGCTTCTCAGTCCTCACGACAGTCTGCAGCCAGCACCTCACCGAACGGTAGTTTGCAATCAAAGAGCTCTCAGTTGCATGCTCTTCGAGCCCAAACTGCGACTCCCACTCCGCAACCTGACTCTACCACACCGACGCCCTCCTCGTGCACCTCCCAGAAGCCGCAATCGGGCTCCATTCTGCAGAACGCCCTTCTTGCTGGTCACCCTAATCAACAACAGCGAGCGCAGCAGACTCAGCAGCAGCAGCAGCAGCAGCAGTTGCCAGGCAGTGACCAGTCTTTGCTAAGTCAGCCTCAGGCGTCTCGTCAGGGGCCCGGCAACGGCGGCACTGGAAACAACGGCAAACAAGTGCAGTCTCAGCAATCGCACCATCTCCACCACCGGAGTCTCTTCAACGGCAACCAGCACAACTTTGTCAACAGCAAGAGCGACTCATCCTTATCAGGTAGGAAAACTTGTCTTCTTTGCCTTTAGTCAAAGTGCAGTGGCACTGTGTGAGGCACCGCGCCATAGCAAACGGTCACTCCAGCGCTTGCGTCAGGAAATGGCAGATCAGCAGGAGTTTTTTTTCGCGCCTCTAAGCGACTTATTGACAGGTCATCTTGCTTGCTTAGACTTGCTTGCTCTACTTTTTTTCTCCTCTTCTCTATCCAAATGAAAAGAAATCAGTGCTGGTGCTTCAACTCCAGTGTGTCCGTTGTCTGTTGTTGCTGCTAATTTTCGAGCTGTCTCTAATTGGATCAGCTGAGGCACCATCACCACTGTCACCGCTTTGCCTTGCTCGTGTTCACTTGTTGTTTACACACTTACCGGTACACGCGCCGCCGACGCCGACGCCGAGACCATTTACTGCTCGTCGCTCACATCGGCGGCGCCACGCCAGCACCAGTTGTCCATTGTGTGTCCTCCCCAGTGACAATCGACGTTGCCAATCTGTCAATCACTTTCGCTCTCCTTTGCGTCGTTGCACTTTTCCCTTTTGGCTGTCGTTCTCATTAGGCACAGACAACTCCTGGAGAAAGTTGTCATTCACTTGTTTGCTTTGCCAACCGCTGTCTTCCCTCTCAAGTGTCTCTCACTCACTCTCACTCACCTTTCCACTGTCCTCTCACCGCTTTCTTATCTATTTTCGCACATTTTCACTTTTCGCTATTTTTAGAGTGACTTGCACTGGTGAGTTGCTTCGGTGGGCAATATTCCTCCACGACGATTACCGTCCATCTGCTGCGGCAACTCGCCACCATCATCAGCAGTACTGTGCAGCACAATTTACTTTCTATTTCTATTGTCATGCAGCTTCGTACTGGCCAGCGCTGCGCCATACAGATGCTGGTCTCTACCGCGAGATCACTGTGCTAAGTATAGAGCTTCAACAGTGGTTGTCTTCTCCGTCAGCCTCAGTCTGTTCCATTGTTGTCCGCTGGCTGGCGCGGATGTTACTCGAGGTAATCACTCGGTAATGGGATCCATTGTTACAGCCACAAAGCATTCATTCAGCAAAGGCAACGGGAAACACAAATGGCGCCCCTTAGCAACAGGCTTCGTTTCTCTTCGGAAAGTGCCTCGAATCGAAGCTCTGATCGCCATCTGACGTCCGAAACCAAAACAGTTGCAGAGTTTTTCCTTTTTTGATAGAAGAGAAATTCTCTCTTCGAGCCTTTGAATAAAGTTGCAGTTGATTGACAGCTTTGAGCTGCGCATGGCGCCCTGGCGCCCAATAACTCGTTCCCGCCACTTTACTTTCTTACAGCCGTCTTTCTTGTTGTTGTTTGTATCACTCTCAGTAGGTGGCGTCATTGTGCTGAAAAAAAATTAATATTTTAGCATTTTCACTTTAGTCGTTGTGCAGTAGGTGGCGTTACTGTTCTACCACAAACTTGTACCGCGCACTTTTTCAAACTCGTCAGCAGATCAGAAAGTGAACTTTTCTTAGGTTTTGTATCTTATAACTACTTACGACTTTTTTTGTTTTATCTTATCTGCATTTGTATTCCTTTACCATATCACCCACTCGTTAATTGGTGATTGCTGCTTTGCTACTTTTTTCTACTGGCATTGCTACTTTTCACTTTGATTAGTTTTTTTCTCTTGTCAATGTCTTGTGAGGAAGACAAAATCTGATCATAGTATCGGTTATGATCACTTTTTGTGTAATAGTCAATATCGCACGATTTGGTGTTGATTTAAATACTATATTGTTCAATTGTAATGAACTAAATTGAACTTGAACTTTGCTCAACCCATGCTCGGGTTTTTTCTTTTTATGATGTTTTTGCATAAGCAGACTTGGCTGCCTGCACATCTATTGAACACTAATACGATTACAAATATTTTCCAGCTGATGACCAATGGCGATAAGACACACTCTGCTCAACTCCTTTTGGGTTGAGGCACATTAAGAGGAACGTGATTCAAAAATGTTTTTAGGTTTCTTTTTTAATAAAGATTGCTAGTTTTTAAACCAATGAATTTATTGATTCCAGTAGACAGATTGTTAAAAGTTTTGAGAAAGTAAAGGTTTAAATAAATGATTTTGTTTTTTAGTGGCTATTTTAAACCGCCTGTATTTCTTTTTGCACTTCAGTTCCGTTTTCTGTGGCGTCATTGCCTGTCATCGTCTGACTTATTTCTAGCAAGTTAGCACTTTTCTTATCTATTTAGACATTATATTGTTGTTTATTGCTTATTTTTTATATTCTTTTTTGCTCTTCTCTCCTCATGCTCTTGGCGCATTGCGTTGATAATGGTCTCTTCTGGTCTCCCAATCGGCTTTTTTGCTCACTGTCCATAGAGCACAATGTATGCAATGCGCTATCTTATCTAAATCAGCTCCAGTTTGGACAGTGAGTATAATGGGTGCGTTTGGGGGTTGAACCATACTTGGAATGAAGTACTCCGCCACAGCTTGGGATGTGTGGAGGAAAGGATTACGCAGCAGTGTAGAGGTGTCAGCGGCGATTAGGAAACGATGACGATGATACTGAGGTGATGAGATCAGTGCTGCGACGACCATTCTACCGTTGTCGACCTGTCTGATTGCCCCTCTTTCTCTTGTGCAGTGTGTCTCATCATCCCAATGTGCTATCATCATCACTATGCACTATCACTCTCTGGTTGATGTGTGTGTGTGTCTGTGCACTTCCATTTACCAGTTTGTCTCTGTGTGGCTGACTGCGGTGCGCTAATTAGCACAAAGAGAGAGTGTTCAATGGTGCTCATTAGTTAATTGTCAATGTGTCAAAGAGGACTGTTGGCGGCGGTGTTGCAGGCAGCTATCTAATTGCTGTACAATGCTTTGCTGCGGTAGTGCAGCGGCAGTGCTCTTGGCTGCATTGGCGCTTGTCCATGTCCGGTATTGCCAGTTTTGTCTTCTCTTCTTGTCGTTGTTGTTGTTGTTCATCTGTCTGATAGGCTCTACTCGGCAACTACTGATAACAGTTGCCTGTTGTAGACTTGTGCACAACTGCTGCACAGTCTGCACTACTGTCTCGCTACTCGCTAACTGTTAGTGGCTAGCATTTTTGGCCAACTTGTTTGTGCAATGCAGTAGACAGTGATAGTATCTCTGCAAAGGATCAAATCGATTTGCTTTGCTAATTCTGAACTAACTGTTCATTAGCGGTGACATAATGACATTAGTGTTTGGAGTGCGGTGACATGCTGCTGCTGTTGTTGTTGTCGTTGTGGTCGACTAGTTACAACTTCCACTTGAACTTCAACTGCAGCCGCGTCACTGGACCTTAGTTCCCCTTGACACTGACTCACTGAACTGATTTACACAGACTGTGTGTACTGCCCCTTTAGAGTCCCTTTCCTGGAAAAGTCGTTGTTGCTGCCACCACTTGCTGACCATGTGACCCAGTGATCTAACTAGAGCTAAACACTAAAATGGAATTTACTACAGCAAAAGCAAGAGTTATAGAGCGACATTTCCTTGCAGTGAAAGAGTTCACTAATTATAGCGGCCAGTGAAGCACAAAAGGCACATCTTTTCCTCAATAAACATGTGCGATAACAGCCAACTTATCTTTAGGAGCCTTTTCAGTGTGTGAAGTGTCACTTTTAAGTTGTGGAAAGTTCCTCTAGTAGGCCTCAAACGGTGTATATTTGTTATGATTATGTTGGCATTATTGGCAGTAGTCTCATAAGTCGCCTCTACTACACATGTGCACGAACTTCATTTGCCCGCGATATACTGCTGTTGATCACGGGACTGCCTTTTATGTCTTCACTGGAGAAGTGTGATTGGAGCACTGCCATATTACAGCTGTCTCTTCCGTCCACCGACTACCTCTGCATTAACCCCTTTGCTCTTTTGCTTTGTCCTTCTCTGCAGCAGTCACACACTGCGCTGCCATTGATGATCTACCTTGATTTTCCTTATCCTCACTCTTGTGTTCCACTTCCTCATCAACGTTGTCCCCTTGTCCTTTTTAGTTGTTGTTTTAGTCGTTGTCGCTTTTTGGTCTCATTACGTGACTCAAATGGCACTATTGTCTTTTTCTTCTTCTTACGTTCATCAAGTGCTGCTGTCGTTTAAATGGCGAAAGGGAGCTCATTGTCATTGTGAGGGAGCATCTAAAAGACAGAGCTTTAGAAGGCAAGCACTGTCAGTTCTGGTAGTGGTGGTGGTGATGCTGATGGTGGTAGTGGTGGTGGCAGCCATCGCCGGTGCGTCACACTTTTGGGGCACTCTGCGGTTAAAGTCGCCACAGTGTAGCAGTGCGTGACAATAAAAAGTTGTCTTGCCTTTAAAGGTCAAGGGGACGTGCATTGTGTGAACCGTTTGGCGAGTTCTGTTTCCTCGGCTCTTCTCTTCGTCTACGACAGCCACTGCACTGACTGTGCAGCAAGTCGTATGCAGTGATCGTCAGACGGCTGTCACGACCAGGACAAGTGCACAATGAGAAAGGGTGATCACTGATCGCCACCACTTTCCTGACCTTTTTCGGCAACGGCAGCGGCTAACCCGAGCAGCAGCAGCAGCAGCAGTGGTGAGCTGCCGTATAAAGCCTTTACTGAGTTGCTGACAGTGCAGCCATGTCCACTGCTGGCGGACGGACTAAAATAGGGAAATGCTCTACTATTTTCAAGTCCATCGACTTGAAGTTGTGTCTGCCTTGCACCGCACTGCCAGCCCGTTACCGTTTTGATCTCTTGACCTTTTTTCGCTGCCGTAGCGGCCGCACCGACTGACATTGAACTGTCGAACAATTGACTGTCTAAGTAAGTGAGAGAATGAATGACTGCGGAGAGACAGGCAGTGTGTGAGTGAGTGCTGAAGAGTGCGCAAAGTCTGGACTAAGAATAGCAACCTTTCATCGCCGCGCAGAGCACGGTCCCTTCTCAGGGTGCACAGTCCCGAGACAGCTGAGTCGCGTCAATCAGTGCCGAAGGGGTCGAGGTCATGGGTTACGCACCACTGTATTGTCTGGCCAACTGCCGCCTGCCCAGACATTCTTCCAGTGAACGGGCCTTCTTATTCACTGCGTCGTCTTCTTCATTTTTTCCTGTCCTTGCCGACCCGACTTTTTTCTCTCATGCTTTCTCGGCTCTCTGTACAGCCTTTCTTCCCTTTGCGATCTAGGTAGCTGACCGTTTTATTGGCAGCACTCATCAGCATATCAATGCTGTCAGAGCACCGTCTTTCCCTTGTAATCTCCTAACCTTTTCCCCTTTCTTGTGGCAGTTATGTCATTCATCTGACCCTTCTTCAGGGAGTACATTCAGTGGAAAGGTAGTCGTCGTTAAAAGGGAAAGGGCTGTGCCTACATTGAGCGCTGGAAGGGACTGGCGGATATTCCATCAGTTGGCATTGCCCTGGCCTGTGCTTATGCAACATATGCTCGGATGCAACGGCTCAGCCGTGTTTGTGTGTGTATGTGAGCGCGGTGATAATTACATCCGATCTCTCTTTGTGCTGCCCTCGCCTGCCAATGCCCATCAGCACTTTACTCATCAGCAGTCAAGGCCAGCAGATCATTACTACAGGCCTGCACTGCAAACACCACCTGATGTCTTCTGCGACCCCTGTTTCCCGTATTGATTCTTCCTGTGCCTCTGTCGGTCATTCGCCCATGCCGTTTTTGCAAAAACAACTCACTATGAGTTTCTTTGTGCTAAATAGATTTGAGCCTATCAACAGTTGCTCAAAAATTCAAGTGAATTGGGCGACAGTGAGAATGAGTTTTACTGATTGTCATATTGTCGTTTTTCTCTTGTACTCTAATCCTTTTTGTGCTTGTTTGATCTGACTTTTGGCGGCAATTCGACTAAATGATAATGAACTCTGCCGGTACACGACGACGATTCAGCGCAGTGGCAGTCTCTGAAGCTGGCTGTGCAGTGCATCTAAAGCACCGGGCCACTTTCCTCCACTGCCAAGAAGGGGGCAATCCATCCGCTGGGCGATCATCTGACGCTCTTTTTTGGTGGCAGTTCTTGGCAAACCCACCTTTTTCCTTTCTGCGCCAACATTCCCTCTGCCCTTGTCATTTATTTTACGCCTTTATCGCGTCACCCAATCGCTACAGCAGCCACTCACTCATTCGCTGACTAACTGACTGAGTGAGTCTCTTCTCTCCTTTCAAACACACTGGAAGATACATTTTGCAAATTGCAAATTATTCCATTCGCTACGAGCCAGTGAGGGGACTGTGATGAGACGCGCGCGCTCGAGCCTCTGTCTTTCTTCTCGTCAACGTCCTCCTAACCTTGAAATCGGCCAAGTGCTGCCAGTGCACCTCAAGTTCCTCTTTTTTGTCAGCGCAGAGAGCAGTTGCAATGGAGCAAGGCAGTGTTGCTGTCTGTCGGGAGTTGCCTTGTACGGCTCTCCTCGGCTGCTACTGCTTCGAGTGCGTCAACACGTAGTACACTGTTTTTGCTGCTGATGCTGGTGGTGGTGGTGGTGGTGATGGTGGCAATGGCAGTGGTGTCAGTAAACCTTCGCACTAAATGCACATAGACACGTTCGATTGATTGTGTTATGTAAGCGAGCAGTGGTGAATGGCAGGGACAGGACAGGGAGGCACCTAGCCACTGTCCGAGGATGGCATGCCAGCACCGTCGGCACGATTCTCATTATTCTCTCAATGTACTTTGACTGTTTCTGCCACTCTAATTCTCTTACTTTCACTTTTGCCTTTTTTTCCGCGAATCGACTTATTTCGGCATCTAATTTTCCCCTGCTACTTATCATTCAGGCCTGGAACTTGTCATTGCCCTACTCTTGCTCTTTTTCTTTCTCTCTATCTCCTCCTGTTGACGTCTACAGTCTCTCTCTTTCTTTCCTTCTTTTTGGCCGAGTGTTCTCCTTATTTTCGTTGGCATTAATGTGCGGCTATCTATTGAGTTATCTTCTACTGGTGGAAGTGATGGCAAGGAAAGAAAGTTGGTGTAGGAGAGAAAGTTGTGTCTGTGAGTCGGTTCGCAGCTTAGTTAGCAGTTTGGTGATGATTGGGTGAGCCGGCCTGCCTGCACCCGGTGTTGGGGGGCACCGGCCAGCTCAGTTGATACAACTTTTCCGTTTCAACTACTGCTTGTCTTCTTCTCCTTCTCCTAATGTCTCATCTTCTGCTTCTCCTGCTGCTACTTCTTCTTGAGGCGCTGCTCTTTGCGCTAATAATTTGCTGTTGCTGCTGCTACTGCTGTGGTGTGCTTACGAGCTCTTGAGAGGGGAATGATCATCAGCACCATCAGACCGGGGCTGGTTGCAGTGGTGGTAGCTGATAGTGCTGGGTAGTGATGGCAGTGCTGCCGTTCAAGAAGAAGAAAAAGAAGAAAAGGGAACACTGCCTACAACGTAGGACAGGCAATGGCAGAGTGTGTGCGTATGTGTGAGTGCTGCCGTTGGCCGTTTCACTTGCTGGCTCTCTGGCTCTCACTACGCTGCACTAGAGCGCCCGAGCCAACTCGCACATGATGCTAAGGGGTGGAGCCTATTGA
>JAALOO010000457.1_pt2 | contig 20693 bp, 24 predicted proteins | sample 7257641 | NCBI WGS metagenome assembly JAALOO01 (sample SAMN14085613, study PRJNA598686) | mite metagenome | biome: ENVO:01001000; feature: ENVO:01001002; material: ENVO:01001226; isolation source: single female mite from University of Michigan culture on fish food culture... ...
ATATATTCAAGATGGGGGAGGAGGACTCTGGCGCAGAATAAAGATGGCCGTGAAATGAGAAGAATAAAAACCTAGTGATGTCTTCAGTTGTTGTCTTGAGTTGCGTGGTGGCAACTTTTGAGTTAGCAGCCTAGAGTGAGCTCACATAGTACGTACTGGGACAGATACGAAAATTCCCGCTAACCGGATCCTCCTCCGCCTTCTTTCTCTCTCTCCGAGATGATGGCTCTCCTGTACGCAAATAGTCCGCTGGTGCTTGTTAATTTACAGAATGATTCTTTCAACATTTGCCGAATCATTGGTGTAGATTTTATGAATAGGCCACTAAAACCAAATTACCCATGAATCGTCAGTTATTTGTCATTTTACTAGTAGATAAGTAACATTGTTTGCCATTATTACTAGACAAGCACGCAAGACATTTCACTTTCAAATCGAATGTCTGTTCATGTCTAAAACATGGTAATGCAGGCGACAAATTAATTTAGCCAGCTTTTTATCAGCCGCCTGGGCTATGTATACACATGTATTGGTGACGCTCCGGCGCACCACTAAATTGGCTCGCTTGTTGTCTGTCTTCTTATCCCTCTGTAAGAAGCGAAACGTGACTGAAAGCCACCTCTCTACTGGTGGCCACTAATTGAGATGATAGTTGGTCAATCACCAGTCATCAACGGTGATCGCTTGTAATCGATTGAGCCGTGATCGAGCGCACTATGGACACTTTGCTCAGTGCACTCGGCTGCTGTGTCAGGCACAGGTATTACCAGCAACACAGCGTTGATTTGATTCAAGAAATTAATCATCATATATTACTTCTTTTTATCAATGGTAATAACAATAATTCATTAACGGACATGAAGGATAGGTGTTCTCTGTTCGGTGTGTGTGTTGATGGCTGCATTGCTGCCTGTTGTTGTTGCTGCTGCTGTTGTATTTATGCACCGAAGGCTGTCGGCTTGGCTTTGCGGCAAAGATTGGGTGGGAAAAGGACAGGAAGGAAGGAAAAAGGGTAGGAATTGGGAGGAATGGCACACTCGTAGAATTGATTCGAAAGTGATTTTATATGTCATCGCTTGCAAAATGTATAATCTGTCGTGGTAATCAAAATAATAGTAATAGTTCCAAATACTGCTGATGAGAAGCTTCAGTTGTGGTTGCAGAGGAATGTTCACTGCTCGGGTGCATTTCCCACAACTCTCTTTCTCTCCCTACATCTGTTGAATGATTTCGTACTTTTCCCGCAGGTCAATGTTTGCTTTTTTGGCATCCTTCTTCTTGCGCTGCGCAATGATCTGGCGCATCTCCGAAGCAGTCATGTTTAGGTTCAGGTCAAAGGGTGAAGAAGTTCCATTGGGGGCGGACATCTTCAGTGAGTCGGCACTGCCCCCGCCCACACTGGGCATGGACTCGTGCGAGGCGCCCAGTTCATTGATGGAGGAATGGGAGGACTGGGGCGAGTCGGTGCCGCTGTCCAGTCGACTGCTGCTGGCGGTGCTCGTGGCGCCGTTGCTCAGCGAAGACGGTGCCCGATTGGAGTGGGCACTCTGCTGGCCGTGCTGGCTGCGCTGGCTACCTGCCTTGCTGATGCTCTCCGTCGGCGGCGGTGGCTGTGGCTGTCAGTCAAGAAGGATTGATCATTAGTTGGTGACAGTGCTGCGGCAGATGTAGATTAGCTACATCAGCGGGCTGTAAAGTCGCTAGCGACCAAGTCATTCGCTGCACCGGTAACTCTGCCGGCCAGTAGCAATAAAACGGTAAAAAACAGGGCACCATTAAGTGGGCTAGCGCTGCTCCAGTCTCTCTCACTTACTGCCAGTAATTCCTCACCAAGGAAGGAGTGAGATTAAGGAAAGTCTACAACTAGACAATAAAGCACTAGCGGCAGAAGTGATGCTCCATCAGGCTAATGCTAATGACGGTGCGAAGTGAAAAGAGAAAAGAAGTGAGCCACTTGAAGAGCCACTGCAGACACGACAATGCATTGTGCGCAGCATGGGATACTGTCTTGGGATGACTCAAGACGAGGCATATTTGGACAGTGTCTGTGTCTGGGAGCACCACCTCGGCTGGGATACTAAAACTGCCATCAGCAGTACTGAGCAAACACACGCACGCTTGTTCATTCATTCATTCATTCATTCATTCATTTGTTTGTTTGTTTGTCCGCTGGTGGACTGTCCATTTGCTGAAACGCCCTTGCTGTGCGATGTTGTCAGAGAGAAAGTGTCTTCAGTGGCAAAAACACTGCTAGCAAGACTGAGGCACTTGAGCTTTCATCATCATCACACACTAAAATAACGATCGATTGTCAAGTGGTGCTACTGGGACAGTAAAGTGCCGGTGCAAAGTGCAGTGATGAACAGGCACTTCACTGGGTAAAGTGCCCTGGCGACAGTTGCAGCAGCACACAGGCAGACGCAGAGAGAAAGAGTGACACTGCCTGGTGATGGAACAAGCTTAAAATTACCTGTGGTGGCGTTGTAGTGTGGCTGCTGCTGGCTGATGACGACGACGACGACGACGGCACTGACTGCTCCTCAGACTTGCTGATGCTCGAAGAGCTGGGCCGATTGCGTAGTGCTAGGTCGGGCGAGCTCTCTGCCACTGGCAGAGTGCCCATGGGAGGTCTGGGGACGGGAGTGCGGAAGAAGGTGACATTCGACTGAGAACTCTTGACGACCATCTTCCTCTCGCGGTACCACTTGTCGGCGTGTTCGTCCAGCACCAGCAACCTCGTCTCGTTGGGAATGGACTTGATTCGTTCCACCACTTGCCGGTGGTTCTCATTGCTAATATTTACAAAGTTGACCTGAAAGGAAAGCACACAATGAAAATGACCAAGTGAAAATCAGTAGCAGCCAAAGCACCTCAATGATCTTGTCTCCCTCGCGGAGGCCGGCAAGGACGGCCGGCGAGTCATCGTCCACCTTGCCGATGAACTGGCCCGATTTGTTCTTTTCCGCATGTAGGTTGAAGCCGTATCCGTCAAAATCGGGCCACTTGATGAGATGGCACAGTCGAGGACAGGGCGCGTCTTCAGGCAGAGCCATGTTCTGATGATAAGGTGGAGGATGCGGGTGAGATGGTGTGGTTATTTAGTAAATGAAGTGTAATCTGCTGGCGAAACACTGTGGAATGGTTCGAGGAATGCACCAACTACCGATGCTGGTGCCTGTAGTGCCGCTGGTGATCACTGGGCCAACTGCAGTGCCGCTGCTGGCTTGTCGCTGGTTGATGCTGGCTACAGTGCTGATCAGTGCAGCTCTTCACTACAGTGACGATGGCGACCTGCCAATGTGCACAGCTCCATCGAGGGTCGGCGTTAACCTAACACACACACACACACACATTCACTCTCCACAGTCTCTCTCCTTCTGTGGCTGTGAGCGGCAGCAGAGAGAGAGAGAGGCTGCAATCCTCAGTGACGGCTAGCTGCAACAAGTGGCCGACTAGTACTCACACACAGATACAGACAGACCTACTGTTGAAGGCAGCAAAGACGCTCACTGCCGGGAGAATCAACTGCGTACAGCCGCGGGGCGGGCCAATAATCTTTGCTGGCCTTTTACTTCACTGACTGCCGCGTGGCGCGAACTGCAATCAAGACGGTGGATAGTTGCAGAGACACTGCACAGCTGCAACGGCAGCAGCAGTGACAGGCATACCTGCAGATTGATTCCCGCAATGGTCCGTTAGCTCTCGGCAAATCATCACTCTCCGATTACTCCTCCACAGTGTTCCTACCCAGAGTTCTGACACTGGGAAATGTGTAGCTGCCCTCAGTTTAGCAGTCGTACCGCAGGCACTTTCGTGTGCGACTCGTCCTTGCTGGGGATGGATGGATGGGAGAGAGATGGTGAGTGGCTACTGTCTCCGCTACCATCACCACCACCACCACCACAGCACTATCGATAACAACAGTCGTTGTGGATCAGTGCCGAGATCAGTGGAGCTGATCAGAGCTTACAAAATAGAACACCTCTCTCTTTCTTTGTCTGCCCGTACTGTCGTGCTTTACTGCTCATATCAATCAATGACGCTCTCAATGCATTCATTAGGCTTTAAAGAACAGAGATTGACAAGAGCTCCGTCGGCTTCTCGGCGGCATGAGTGCTAATTGCCAAACTGCGGACGACAGCGCGCAGAGAGATAGGTTCAAGTGCACTTGTCTCACGAGGCAGAATAGCAAAAGTCGTGAAGGAAGCACTGAGAAGTGGGCAGCCAGACGAACCTCGAGTCAAAGATGGTGTTGTTGCAGATAATGCAGACGCTGAGGACATTAGGAGAAAAAGAAGAGGGAAAGTGCCGTTAGATTGAAAGAATGCACTTTGATTACTCCTGCAAGTCACACCGTACCTGTCTTTGCCGAGGCGAATGGGCTTGCGTGACAACTCTCGCTTCTGCTTCTTCAGACGCTCCAGTTGAGACAGCGACAGGACAATGCCCATTGAAGACTGGTGGTGCCGATTAAACGCTGCCCGCAGGCTGTTTATCACAAAGCGACGAACAGTAGGCAGTGGCCAGTCGTTCGGCAGTAGCTTCACAGTGTCCACCAGGTCAAACTGACAGAGCGAGTGGTTGACTAGGTTCAACAGTGGCTTCACCATATCTGGGCCATTTCTGAAAGTAAAAACATGCATTTAGAATCAGCCCTGTAAAAACGGAGGCAAATTCATACTCCTTGTACAAGTCTAAATATATATTAAGTAGTATCCTGAAGGTTTCATTGCTGTTCTCCTGCTTCGAGTAGTATATGCAGTGCTTCAGTGCTCGCTCGTGGTCCATGTGCTTGCCAAGGTACAGCTCAAATGCCTTTGCATGATCTCCCGTTTGGCCATAGAGAAAAGCAGATTCGTTGTCCTGCGAAAGCTCCTCCAGTTCAGCCTTCACCTGAACTAGCTTGGTACTTTCAAAGTCCCGATTGGAGATTAGTCCATTTTCTGAAAGGGTATCACAAAGCTCAATTGCTTCTTGAGATTTTCCACTGTCAAGCAGTGAATCAATCTGCTCTTCCCAGGGAAGACGTCGAAGATAGAAGATACTGTCGCTTGAAGCTATCACAATTTTGCCATCAAAATTGTCAATGAAGGCGCCGTTTTCAAACGGAATCTCTTCCTTCATCTGAGAGTCAATCACGCTGAAAACAATTACATGATTAGGCTTATGAAAGTGTTTGTATAGTTATCAAATTATTACCTAATTATGGTGATGGAGTACTGCTTCAGACAGAGAATGAATGGGTACGAGTAGGCGATGCGCTTCACATCCATTCCCCAGTCAATCGGTGGCCTCTCTGAGATGCCCGACGTATTGACAAAGACGCCCAGGTGAGAGAGGCCATTGATGAGGAACTCATTCCTGGCCACATGCTTGCACACCGGACTCATAGAGGAGGTAGAATCATTGCTAATCAGCTGCTGACATTCACCAGATTGCCAGTCAAGCATGTAGTAATTGTTTTCCGCAGCCATGCACACAAAGTACCCGTCCATTGCGACTAAAATCGGCTGCTCAGGCACCGTCACCTCCTTGACTAGTGTCAACTTGTCCGCTTGCAGGTGGTAAATGCAGACAGATTTCTTCTTCACCAGACACAACTCCAAGGTGAAGGGATCTTCCAGTAGCATAGGATTTTCATTCAGGCAGAATGAGTAAATGTTTTTTATCCTCAAGCTGTTGATCACCTCCAGATTGTTCAAGTTTAGAGCCACAAAGGTGGCATCGTACACGCAAAGTATGCGCTCCAGAATTGGCGCAATCTTGATTTGCGTTACTGCCTTCTTCGTGGACATATACCGGTGCTGCGGTGTCGGCTGAGGGGTGACAAACGCCTCCAGTACGTCTTGGTAGCAAAGCACAAATCCATCAGCAGTGCCGAGGTAAACATCATTGTTGTTCACTTCCAAGCAGGTTATCTGCAATGAGCAATTTTATAATTCAAATCTCAAATGTCAACCGGCAACACTCCGCCTTCTCCTACCTGAAAGTTAATCTTCTCATTGAGCCGAACTGACTCTAGAACGGGCAGTATCTCAAATCGTTTGACATCCATTTGATAGTGCAGCTCCCGATAGAGTACTGCAGGAGAACAACCAAAGTGCCGATAGAGTCGATGAAAGTTCAGCGGAGTGGTGATTGAAAACACCGACTGAGGAGGACTGCCCAACAACAAAACACTGTCGCCGACTCTCCTCTTTCTTTCTCTCTCTAGCTCTCGCTCAGCTGATCTGCAGACACTACCGTGGCTTTATGTTTTCTGGCCTCGTCTGCAGACGCTCCCTGTAAGTGAGTCATTGCACGCTTCTGCCTGTCAGATTGTCGACTTATTTACCATTTTTATATTTGTGTTGATTTCCTTTGTTCTCTCATACTTTTATTTCTCAACCCATTCACTTTTAAAAGCTGCATCACTTTGCTGCCTTTTCTCCCAACGCCATCATTGTGTACTAGCTCGTGATCGGGAACTCCCTTCAACGAGATAGCTCTACTTCGACGCCAGCAATCAGATCTGTAGCCTTCCTCTTGACACCTAACTAGCACTGTTGGTGGTGGTAAATTGACTCGCCAGATTCGAGTTATCCTCGAGAGACGAAACACATTGAACACTACCATACTCCATCTGATCACTGGGCGCCATAAGGAATCGAGTGGCATTGAAACAGAGTTTCGCGCACGAGTGGACGGGAGCAAAGGCGACATTCTGGTGGCTCTTCTGCTGGAACCTTTGCCCACCCGCACTTGGCCCACTGTGCCAGTTCTCTCTTTCTGGGTTTGTTGCCTTCTTCACACAGGCTGATGCTGTGCAGCAGCTTCACTCAGCTGGTCAGCGAAAAGTGAAACGTTCACCATGGTACTCGGCAAATTGTTTCGACTCTACCACAAAAGTGACAAAAACAACGTCTACAGTGTCCTCTTGGAGAATAAAAATGACAAAAACGAGACACTGCTTTTTGAGTCCGGGGCCGTTGGCGTCTTGTGTAAGTGCTTTCCTTGAAGTGCTTCTTCAAGGTTAATTAGAAGTTTTCTACCACTTGCAGCCACTCGGGAAACTGAATCCGTCAAACCGCTTTACTCATTGCTGGCCGATGTTTATGGGTGTTTGGGAACGCTCAACCTGTCACTGGGTAATTACTTATTTGCAGTGAGGTGCTTCAATCCGGTTAACTGCTTTTCTGTTTCCGTTTTCAGCTGATGGAAATTTAATATACCTGGTTTGTGTGACTGGCTGCGTATCGGTCGGCAAGATTCAAAACTCCGAAATCTTCTGCATCACGGACACTTCCTTTATTTCACTTCGCAATAATCCGTCTGACCTGGAGCGCATGCAGGATGTGCGGAAGATTCTCAACTCGGGCACGTTTTACTTTTCCTGGAACAGTTCAAACAGTCAGTCCAAGTTTGACCTTACCCTATGTGCCCAAAAGTCAGAGCGAACGAGCAGCACGGATAATCGCTTCTTTTGGAATCGAATGCTCTTCCTTCACCTAAAGTCATTTGACGTCGACACGGAAAAATGGTTGCTCAAAGTGATGTGTGGCGGTGTGTCCATCAACACGGTGTACGTAGGTCATCAGCAGGCCAAGGCTTGTCTCATATCTCGACTGAGCTGCGAAAGGGCGGGCACACGTTTCAATGTCCGTGGCTCGAATGACAACGGTCATGTGGCCAACTTTGTGGAGACCGAGCAGGTCATCTTCATGGACAACAAAGTGGCCTCTTTCATCCTCATTCGTGGCTCTATTCCGCTCTTTTGGGAGCAAACGGGCGTTCAGGTTCGTTGCAGTCTGATAGGCCGTCCTCAAGAATATATCTTCCATTCAATTGCAGGTTGGAACACACAAGCTGAAAATGTCACGTGGTTGTGAGATTTCGCAACCTGCCTTTGATCGCCACCTGGCCATGATTCAGTATCTGTACGGAAAGCAGGTGCTGATCAATCTGGTGGGCAGTAAGGAGGGCGAACAGATGATTGGCACCATGTACAAGAAGCACCTGAAGGCTTCGCGATTTCACCATGACATGCCGTACATTGCCTTCGACTTTCACTACTACTGTCCGCGAGGAAAGGAGGACAACCTGCACTCGATGCTGAAGGAGCACATTAAGCATTCCATTGACGAGTTTTCATTCTACTTTTCGGATGGACAGAACGCGAAGCAATATCAAACGGGCACCTTTCGCGTCAACTGCATCGACTGCCTAGATCGAACCAATCGTGTGCAGACCTTCTTAGGCCTTGAAGTAAGAGTAGCTGCATGCTGATCGCAAGTGTATTGCGTGTAAGGACACGGTGTAACGAAATGTTTTGCGCGTTGTTTTAGATTTTGATGAAGCAGCTGAAAATGCTTGAGTTTGACGGTAAGGCGACGATTGTCTCGCGCTTTCACGAGGTGTACAAGAACATGTGGCAGACGAATGGAGACCAAGTGAGTCGCATTTACGCCGGCACTGGAGCGCTGGAAGGAAAATCAAAGGTAATGCTGGTGTCATTAGCACCGATGACAGCTCACAAATGTGTTCACTTTGTATTCACTTAGTTACGTGATGGCACTCTGTCAGTTGCGAGGACGATTCAGAACAATCTACTGGACAACAGCAAGCAGGAGGCAATCGACATTCTGCTGACGGGCAAGCCGATGAACAATGAGTACGGAGACAAGGCGCGCTCGTTGCTGCCCATTCAGTACCTTCACCTGCCATCGTCCATTCTGAAGCCGCTTAATGAGCGCCTCTTTGAGTACACCTTCCCTACCAGCATCAAGGTGGCCGTGGGCACTTGGAATGTAAACGGCGGAAAGCACTTCAACAGCATCATCTACAAGAGGTCCGACCCACTGTCTGACTGGCTGCTGGACTGCAACAAGAACCAGACGCAGGCTGCTGGAATGAAGAATCTGCTCGACTTGTCGCTGAATGACTCCCTCTCTGACTTGAATGCCAACTCCCCCGATCTCTTTGCCATTGGATTTGAGGAGATTGTCGACTTGAGTGCTCAGAACATTGTCGCCACCAGTACGACCAGTCAGAAGGAGTGGCTCACTGAGCTGGAGAAGACGCTCTCTCGCAATGAACAGTACGTACTGGTCACCTCTGTGCAACTAGTTGGCGTCTGTCTCTTCCTCTTTACCAAGCCTAAATACGCCCGCTACATTCGGTACAGTTTCACGCTTTTTTGGTCGCCATTTTGCCTAACTTAACAGTTTATTTCTTCTCAACAGTGATGTGGCAACTGATCAGGTGAAGACGGGCTTTGGAGGTGCCACCGGAAACAAGGGAGGCGTTGGCATTCGACTGCGACTGTTCAGCTCGTCACTGTGCTTTGTTTGCTCCCACTTTGCTGCTGGTCAGCATCAGATTGCAGAGAGAAACTCGGACTTTAAGGAGATTGGCAGAAAGTTGTTCAACTCTATCGGCAAGTCACTGTCCTCGCACGATTACGTCTTCTGGTGTGGAGACTTCAACTACCGAATCGACTTAGATATTGATGTAGTGAAGCAGTTGGTAGCAGAAGAAAACTGGGAAATGCTGCTCAACTATGACCAGTTGACTGTGCAGAAGAAGGAGGATCACGCGTTCAGCAAGTACCTAGAGGGACCAATCAACTTTGCGCCCACTTACAAGTACGACATTAACAGCGACGACTATGACACGAGCGAAAAGTCCCGTATTCCTGCTTGGACAGACCGAGTTCTCTTCAGAAAGCGCCACCCTACAACTGCCGAGGAAAAGGAGTCTGGGGAGCTCAATTATGGAGAAATTTTGTTCTACGGTCGAGCGGAGTTGAAGACGTCAGATCATCGGCCAGTGCTGGGCGAGTTTAAAATTGACATTCTCAAAGTGGACACTGAAAAGCGAAATCAAGTGTTCCGCAGTGTTATTGAGAAAATCGGGCCACTTGATGCGACAGTTATCATACAAGAGCAAAGCGAACTGAGTGGCCTCGGTGAGACTAGCATCTTTGATGAAGCGTACGTCCAGGAGATTCTTGGCAAGTTGAACAATGAAATTGGCGAGATAGTACTGGCTCGTTTCGGGGAAGACAACATGCGTGTCACTTTCAAGGATGGCGGACTGGCTATGAAGATAGCTAACATTGGCTACATCGATGTCATGGAAAAGCGATTTAAAGTGACATTGAAGACGCCCACATGGACTGACCTTGTGGAGGAAGAGGTCCAGTACGGTGTCAGCAATACTGTTTCACTGCTTGAGGGCGTCAAGCAGTTGGACATTGACGACCTCAATGAGTACGACCTGTCGAAGGTCTCCAGACCGAGCAGTCCTACCGACAGCGAGGGCTCTTTGAGCATTGGCAACAGTGTTGCTCCTGCACGTCCACCACCTCCAGCAGCCTCCAAGACCACAAATGGAGAGACGGTGAGTGCAGCTAAAGCTGTTCAGGTGGACTTTTTCTCATTTTCTTTTATTTAATTTTTCCAGGCAAAACCAGTATCCGATGTTTCGGCCAAGCCAATGAGGCCAGCCCCACCACCGCCGAGGCCACAGCAGCCAGCCGCCTCAGCGCTGAGCAAGCCAACTCCAGCGCAGTCCGTCTCTGCGCGTGAAGTAGTCACTCTAGCAAATGACAGCATGAAGGATGACAGTTTCAATGACAGTCTCAACTCTACCTTGAACTCTAGCTTTAACATGCCACCGCCAGCAGTCACACCGCCTCTACCTCGCTTCGACAATGACCATGACGGTGACAACCTTGAAGGGGAGGAAGATGGAGAAACCGCTGAGGACCTCGACGAAAGCTTTGACTATGAGCCTTATTCACCTGCACCAAATCTCCCTCCCCCGAGTCTTCCAGCCCCTGCACCACCGGCCAATCCCCCGCCGCCTCTGCCAAGCAACACTAACATTCCAGCACCATCATCGGCAGCTCCAGCCCCACCGCCGATTCCCTCACGTCGACCATTGCCGACCATTCCACCACGGAACAACACCTGAGCCCCAGTTCAGTCTAGTCAGAGATTTTAATTTAATTTATTAATTTATTTAAATTCTTTATAAGCTACTGTCTTGTTTGAGGTAGTGGCCACCATTCTATAGCCTTGTCCAAACGCGGAACCACTTTTAAATGGCTCTTGCAAAAACCGTTAGACCTACTTTATCCTTTAACTTTATTGTTAACCGGTGTGAAAGCTTTAATGCAGTTAGTTACCGTGATTATTTAAAAAAAAGTACATACAGTGTGTTGATGCAATAAACTTGTCCAAATACTGGTTATTGCTGTTATTATTGAAAGTTGTGGAAAACAGCAAAGTTACGAGAATTTGGCATAACTTATTATCAGAGAATCGATCAATGTCGACGGAAAACGGCAATCATTGTGAAGAGAGAACAAAAGAAGATTGCCGCAAAGGAGAGCAGACTTCTATGAGCAACATTGGCGTCTCGGGTTGTGCGAGGCCGCAAGACGGTGACATAGTCTGCCATGTTTTTGTACGGATTTGTGCCATCGTCGAAATACAGTGGACAGTCATCATCTACAGAAAGTCATCATATAAAAGTCAGAAAAAAATTATATTAAAACATAAACTTGTGCCTAAACTTACGCTCCCGTTCAGATTCAATCATTTCGAGTGCCACCTGCGCCCCGTGAGCAGAGTGGCCACTTCTGACGTCCTGTTTGATGTGACAAAAGGCGCCCACTGACATGGACATGAGAATAATGTTGAGGTCTGCTCGCTGGTACACCCAACAGCGGTATCGACTGTATGCGTCGAAGCTGTCGTAGGTGATCAGATAGGACTTGAGGTTCTCCTTCCAGAAGGCGACGCACTGCATCTGATAGTCAGGCTGACTGTAGATGTCCACTGGGTAGCCGAACTGATCCACCGAAAGGCAGTAGTCGGCGTCAATGCTGATCAGCTTCTTGTCTGAGCCGCAGACGGAAAAGTCGGAAATGTTTGTCTTGCAGTAAACATTGGGACGAGGTGATTGCGTCACACCACCGCGGATTCGCGTCTCAAAGAGAATGTCACCCTGCTGCTTGAATCGAAATTTGCCCCCAATTGGACACTTTACTGAGACTGGATTCTTTGCTGAAAGGTAGTGGAACAAAATCATAAATTAGTGACAAAACAGTTTTGAGCCGGTGGTGAGGATTTGTTACCAATGAGAATGTCGTACTTCCATTCCTGGTCAGAGTTGAACATAGCCCAGGCACAAACAGTGGCAAACTTATCGGTGATCATCGGCTGACCCTTTCGGTAGCGAATAACATTCTGGTGACGTGACACAAAGTCAAAGCAAACGTAGTCTTTTTGACTGATACAATTTGCCATTTAGTAGTCAACTCAAAAAATGAAATTTCTACAACTCACCATCCGTTGACTCCGAGACGCGCCATCACAAATCGACTGCCTCTTTGCTCTTGGCACACGAATATCTCCTGTTTAACCCGTCCGGTATCAGGGCGCCACTTTTCGACCATCATTGTCGAGTTGATCTGCACCATAGCGTCAAAGTTTGCAGTGTTGACCCATTCCCCAGTGAAGTTGGCAGGTAGCGTGCACTTGGCGGGCACTGTCTCCGTCTTCACCGGTATCAGACGCAGTCTCTCTGGACCTTCTTGGGGCGATTTTAATGTGTTGCACTCGGGAGTGATTGAGACAGAGAGAAACTGGTCGTCGTCGCGGTTGGCCAACTAGAAAGGATGAAATAGAATGAGGTCTCTAAAGCTTAACCACGAACACTTACAAAACATCGGTATTTCTCCTCAATTCGTGATTCCCTCGAGTTGAGAACGGCAAAGTAGTGGTTCTTTCCGACGTACCAATCACCAAGACACTTGTACTGCACCTCGGCGTCTTCAGTGTCAGGTGAGTTGGGGCACTTTCGGTAGTTTATAATAAACTGCTGATTGATGTTAAAGAACTGTGTTCCTAAAAAAAATAAAAAAATAGTCAATTTGCTCTCTAATTGAATTGAAACAAACATACCGGGTTTTTGACAAGCAGTTATGTTTGCCTCTGGGTTGATGCACTCGCCAGCATAGGCTTTCAGTTTGTTCATGTAGTGAAAGTTCCAGACACCTTCTAAACTTGAGCGACAGTTTTTTCCTGAAGGATTTGTGGCTACAATCACACGTTTAGTAAGCTAAAAGTAACCAATTCAAGTTAATGTCATTTACCAAACAGAGTAATGTACTCCTTGCTATCGTCCATTCTTCTGCAAATATTAGCCATGTTCGGGAAACTGTTGGAATTTTGTGTCAAACAGCCAGCTAGAAAAAATATCAAATAATTTCATTTGCACTCACTCTACTTTTCAAAAACTTACATTCTATTTTTTCAAGGACATTCAACGTGCGAATCAGCAGTCTTATGCAGTGGAAGCAATCACTACAATATTCTATTCATTAGTACGGGTATTGGTTCATTTTAATAATGAGCAAACAAACTTTTCCTGAAATAGAAAAGTAAAGTTGTCATAGCTGTGTGTGACCATCTCTCTGCAAAAGCCCCGGTTCGAGAATGAGTTGGCGTTAATCTGTGTTTTCACGTTTTGCCCATCTTCTCGAGAGTACCATTCACCGTGGAAAGTGGCTGGAATGTGACATTGACTCTGGTTTGGATCGGAAAACTGAGCAACAGCATGCCATAGTTGTACTAAGGTAAAGAGGAGAAAATTAAAATATGTAAACTGTCGATTGTAGCAGCTGAATTGGTGCACTTACATAGAATCACCAGGGTCACAAGTTGACCAAACTTGGCACTTGTCAGTGGCCACATGATGACAGAAGGGGTGTTTTTCAAAAGAAGGTATATTCTGTCGCTCACTGCTGGAGCATTCTCTCACTCTCACAGATGACTTGAAGTGTGTGCGGACTTTGGGCAGTTTCAATTTCTAGGCAATGCACTGCTCTCTCTCCCTCTCTCCCTCGCCTGTCATGCATTGGAGAGACAGGCACACCTGAACATCGTTGCCAGGCGACCACCACATTTGCCAATGCCTCTCCAATGCTTTTCGACCCTCAACAGGTTTCGTTCTTTATCGTCAGTTCACTGCTCGGCAGCTGCGGCATTGCCAAATGTTGATGTTCTTTGAGTGAACACGTTACAGTTGATGATGCCAGATTTTACAAAATTTAATTTTGCAAATTATAAATCATTTTTGTGAAAAACTTAATTCAGAGATAAGTGATTTTAAAAGTTGTTTTTAAAAAAATTTATCTATTTCATCCTTTATAACAATCATCATTTATAAAAAATATAAGGTTTTAAATTATTTTAAAAGTAACTTTAAAATTAAGTTGCTGAAGACTATTCTGGCTGCTAATGCTACCCAAGAAATTCTAAATAAAAACCCAATAGCGGTTCACTTTCTCGCGGGTTCAGTTTGACATTAGATTTGGCAGCCCGCCAGACGGCACTACGTTTTGGCGAGACTCTTTATTTTCCCATTCTCATGTCAATGCACACAGACCTGCGTTTCGTCTGATCGTAGGGTTAAAGAGAAGCCTACGAGTCAGCAAACACTAGGCGATTCTCGATTTTAGAATTCATCTCTTCATCCTCTTTCATCAGTCAACAATACCCTACGCATCACTAGATACAGCTCAATATTTCAACACTTGGTGATTTTATTTCTACAAACGTTTTTATTATTGAGTAAGAATGCCAAACACCTGCTTTGATGGAGACTTCCGAAGCAAACCACAACAAAACTTTGCCGGAGTCAATCGCAATGTAAGCTCTCACATCTCTGATTGTGCTTTCAATGCCAACATCGTCACAGACTTTACTTTAAATTTTAAACTTTTATAAATAGCTACATCGCGACCAATTGATCGAGAATGCGGCTTTGGAAAGAAAGAAACGCGAGGTAACTATCACATCCATTGTTTACTATATTTTGCTGAATCATAGTCACTGACTACCTTTTTTAGGAGAGCAAAAAGCATACACAGTTTGCCATCAGATTTCAGGCAAACTTGCGAAGATACCTTGCTCGGAAAAAATGGGTATGTTTACTTTGTGTAAAAAGTTTTAATTTAATGTTTATCTTATCAATAATTGTTTTTAAATTCAGCAAGAGGTGTTTCGCAAGGAATACGATGAGAAGCTTTCCCAGATCACAGATAATGTCAATGTCAACTTGTTATCGTATCTTGCTAAGAGACTGATCTTTTTCTACTCACATTCAAGAGATGTTGACCGAATTGTAAGTTTCGATATCAAATAATCTTGTCTTTTGGTTTTTAAAGTTTAGTTTTGTTAATCTACTAATCTAGATTTTCTTCAACAAAATTTTATGTGAAAACAAAAGTACTGTGATACAACAGCAAAAGCTTCACCAAAAGCAATGGAACTGTTGGCTTCTGACCATCTTCAAACACAACAGCGCCATGCTATCTTCCATTACCGGAACAGACAACTCTCAAAGAATATGGAGTACGATAAATTCGATTGCAAAACTTTTCGATGAATACCTCAGCTGCAGCAATATGGCAGATAGTCAATTTGTCAACGAATGCTGGTACTTCATCGTTATGAGCGGACACTTTAAGAATTTACGCTCACTATTTGATAAGATTGACAATTTAGCCGCCAACTCGGAGGCGATCGAGTCGATTTGTAAAAACTTGCTATTGTCTCCACTGTCACTTGAAAATTTGTCCAAAGAACATAGCAAAGTTTTTGCACGCAGCTTTATGATGGACTTTCTTGTTGGACCACTCTCTGACAGTATGAAAAAGACCATCTTCCCTCGAATATATTCGTCTCGGCCTATTCATCTGAATGTCGTAACCATTAGCGAATCCTTTGACTCTGCCGCAAAGTCGATGGATTCGTATTCGTTTTTATGGTTATTCTATTCAACGTTGAAGATTTTAAAAACGCAAATAAGCTCAATACCAGTCAAGACATTTTTTACCGTTATTCGAGCTTTTAGTGAAAAATTATCCGCATACTTAAAGTCTAAGAACACTTTTAACTTTGAAGAAAAGCATACAAACGATGAAGATGAGGATGATGAAGAGTTGCCAAATGACTCCGAAGACAAATCTGAGACCGAGTTCAAATCATTCATTGAGGAAATGTTTGAAATTCTGAATGACAAAGACTTCTGCAACACTATCGTGCGCTACATGGACAACATACTGGAAAAGGACAAGGAATCGCTCGTCTCACTTTGTCACCTATGCCATTCTATGCTCATTTTCAGTCCAGTTGCTATTCACAAGAACAGGTTAGAGTTGGTAGGCGGACATTTCATTGCAGCCATTTTATCGCAAACATTTTCATCACACGACCTTAGCGGCTCACTCTGCAATGAAAAGGTCGCGTGATGAAAATGTTTGCGATGAAATAACCTAGAATCGTTGGAGTTGGAATTCAATTTGCCTAAAACATTACCATTTTTTTCTTCTAGATTGCTGCACTCTTTGGCATTCAATTCAAACTTTTTACGAGATCTCTGGAAGTATATTTCAACGGAAAATACCGTTTCGCTGTTTGATTCAGTCAAGACTTACTTGCATCTTCTCTCACACGGTGCTGCCTCAACACAGAATTCATCAGTAGACTGGCTCGAGTTCATCCCGTCACTAACTCTCTTCTGCGCCCTTTTCAACTACTTTTTGCAAACATTAGATGATGTTGAGTTCTTCAATGAATACAACAACAATCCGCTGGAAAGTAACACTGACAATTTGGCGTACAACTACAGCGTGCTTCCCTTCAAGCTAAATGAACTCGTCTCAATGACTTCAATTATTCGAGATAGCTGCATTTCTTTGATTGAGCTTGCCTATCAGGGTCAAAAATTCGCCAACATGACTTCGCGAATGTTTGGTCAGACGCTGGAAATTGAGGACAACTACACTATTCAGTGCTGGCGACTTCTCCTAAGATCGACCCTCAAGCTTCTGCGCCACATTTATGCTCGTGATACTCGGAAGCAGTTTTGCCCTAAGATGCACTGGATTTCCCCAAATACCTATGTGCAAATTCTGCCTGCCAACTACAACCTGGCAATTCAGCAACGCGGCCAACTTTATCAAGAGTTTCGGGGCATTCGCCACCTTGGTCGAGAGGAGATCAACCTGTTTGGGTCACCCATTTCAGTGAAGGACATTGTCAGGTAGGTTTAACCAGTTTTTACTCTAAGCATTCATTTTATTCATTCATTCATTTTTAACTTTACCAGTGTGACCATTGTACAAGAACTACCTTTCGTTGTACCATTTCACGACCGAGTCAAGATAATGCAATCACTTATTACCTACGAAAAGCGAGCCGATGATCAGCATTTACGCGACATTATTATGCCAGGAAACTCGATTTCAATTCGCCGAAATTATATCTACGAAGACGCTTTTGACAAGCTGAGTGTTGATAAATTTCCCGATTTGAAGAAGCAAGTTCGCATTTCGCTCATTTCTACGCTGGGCATGGAGGAGACAGGCATCGACGGGGGAGGCCTATTTCGGGAGTTTCTGTCGGAAACTTTAAAGGCTGCCTTTGATCCGAATCGAGGCTTTTTTCGCCTCACCCTTGACGGCCTACTCTACCCGAATCCGGCTGTTCAACTTCTGGTTTCAGACCACCACATGCACTACTACTTCATCGGTCGTCTGCTAGGCAAGGCCATTTACGAGAACATGCTCACCGAGCTGCCGTTGGCCCCGTTTTTTCTTGCCAAGCTTCTCAACTCCAACTCTGACGTGGAAATCAACCATCTGGCTTCACTTGACCCAGTGCTGTATAAAAACTTAATTTCGTTGAAGAACTACCGAGGCGACGTCTCTGAACTGGGGCTCGACTTTAGTGTGATGAACTGCGAGCTGGGCACCAACATCATTGAAAACCTGAAACCTGATGGGGCCAATATCGCAGTGACCAATAGCAACCGAATTGAGTACATCCATCTAATGTCGGACTACAAGCTCAACAAACAGGTAAGCGCACTTAAACGATGATTGAACATCCTGAAATTGACACACCTCTTCTTGCTTTTTGGTTCATAGATTCGCTCTCAGTGTAATGCTTTCAAAAATGGCTTCTACAACGTTGTAAACTTTGACTGGATTACAATGTTTGACCCGAGAGAGCTGCAGATACTACTCTCAGGTGCTCCTACTCCTATTGATTTGGAAGACCTGAAAAACCACACTGTTTACTCGAACGGATACAGCGTTGACCATCCCGTGATCAAAGTATTCTGGGAAGTTGTGGCCGAGTTTAGTGAGCATGAAAAAAGGCAACTCCTCAAGTTTATCACATCGTGCTCGCGACCTCCACTGCTCGGCTTCAAGGACCTCTTCCCCAAGCTTTGCATTCAGAATGCCGGCAAAGAGACCAAACGATTGCCTACCTCATCAACTTGCATGAACCTGCTTAAACTTCCGGAAGTTTATGACAAAAGTATGATGAAGGAAAAACTAGCCTACTCGATCAACGCTGGTGCCGGTTTTGAACTGAGCTAATTTTAATGTTTTTACCGTTTTTATTAACTGTGAATAAAAAGTAGTTTAATTTAGCATGTAAAAAATGGTGCAAAGATACATATGTTCAATAAATCACATTTTGTAAACATTTATTCTTCAAATTGTTCACCCTCACCTTCAAGGTTCCATAGGTAGAGTGTATTGTCAGCAGCTGACAGTAACTCTAAATTAGATGGATGAATACAAAGCGTATGAACGACATTGTGGCTGTGTTTCAGGCGGTGCTCCACTTTTCCCTAGTTTAAAAGTGTTAACAATATTAGATTAAATCAAATAATAGCAACATACCTCTAAAAGCGACCAAATATAAATGTTGCCATCCTCAGAGCCGGACACAACATATGAATCGTTACACAGGAGGCCATTGTCAATTCTATACTTTTTGTTTATATGGCCTTTGAACCTAAGCACAACAAAATATGGTTAGGATTTGATCAAGATATCAGTTTGCTCATAAAATTACTCAGCTAAAATGCTTCCAGAACTTTTGTCAAGTAACTTTATGCTACTATTTTGGCAGCTCACTAAGATACATTGATCGTCATTGGTGAACTTCAAATACGTCAGTGGACCTGTATGAAAACGGGAAAATTCAATAAGTTAGCTGAGTTCTTTACCGATTTAAAAAAATTTACAGTATAAGCAGTCGGCTTCCATCACGCCCTTGCGGATATCGTATCTTCTGACATGGTTATCGAGCGAAACGGAAGCAATCTCGTGATCATTAACAGCGACCATTGAGATGCTGTCTTTTGCTTCGTCTAATATTTGAATCGGTTCTCTTGAATGACCTTTGGCATCATAAATTTTGACTGTACCGTCCAACGAACCGGAGATAAATACTGATGAGTCTTCGTTGAAGCAAACACAGTTAACCGTCCCTATGTGAGCTCGATACCGACGCACCGGTGCTCCAGTTGAGACGTCCCAAATTATTACTGTTTTATCCTGACTTCCGGAAACAATTTGACTACTATCACAAGAACAGTCGGCATCCATTACTTCGGCACCATGTCCGCTGTACGTTTGGAGAAGTAGCTTTTTCTTGGGGTTCCATAGTTTGATGGTTTTGTTGCTTCCGCAAGTGAGACAATATTCACCTTCGGCTAAAGAGATACTGTTAGCAACAAGATACGTCATAGATAAAATATTACCGTTATACAACACTTTTCTGACAGCTCCTTGATTGCAATTTAAAGAAATGAAACTTGGATTTGGTGAAAACTTCATAATTTAAAAATTTGCAAAAAATTATTTTGTCGACATTTTTTTTGACCGCTTGATTTTTGTAAACAAAAAAAGGCGATTTCTACCTCAAGTCTATTGCCACCGAAACGTGTGCAAAATTTGAATTTGCAAACCTCGAAAACCAGAAACCATGGCAAAGTCACTTCCATTTAAAACGACTGCTTTTCATTTCACTGCCTGTATCCCCCCTCTTGCTAATACAAGTGAATTTATTTGAGCCTCTTTTAAAGTAAAAAGTTGCTACAAAGCAGACTGCTGCATTGATCCTGTTTGGTGAAAGCTCTGCAGTGACAATATCAGAACATTACTGACTGATGCGAGAACAATAAAGCTTCTGTTGCGAATATGGTGCTTTGTCAGCCAGAACTGTGATTAATGTGTACCTTGATTGGCTGTCAGAGATCTGGTAACAGAGAGTGTCACCTCGCCACCTACCACCTACCATCATCATCAGCAGCCGCGTGTCTAATTGAAGTGAAGACTATATAGCGGATGGTCGTGCATAACAGCGCAGTGGCCACCATCACCAGCCGTGGCATTCACCAGCATTTGTCCATTGAAGGCCGGTGCGAGCGTCGATGTTTCTGTGAGGTGGTGCATGCGTTCAGCACTAGCCTGGTCTTCTGGCCGACACACTTTCCACACACTGCTGTCTGTCTGCTTATCTGGGAGCCATTCTTTCCCTCCCTCACAGTTCCTGGCTTCAAATAGGAAGCCAAGTGGACAGCAGCAGGACTAGAGGGACTGGGCTGTGAGAGAGTATCTGTGAGTGCGTGTGTGTGTGTGTTGACAGGAGTGCAGTCACCAAGACTGGCAATTGGCAACTGCTGCTGCCGACGCTGTCCAAACCGTTTGTCGAGTTGGCCGTCGTCGTCGCCGATTGTTCGAGTCGACGCCAGCACTCTTCCTCCTCTGCCTATACTTTTCTCTCTCTCTCTCTCTCTCTCTCTCTCTCTCTCTCTCTCTCTTTCTCTTTCTC
>JAALOO010001074.1_pt1 | contig 20692 bp, 17 predicted proteins | sample 7257641 | NCBI WGS metagenome assembly JAALOO01 (sample SAMN14085613, study PRJNA598686) | mite metagenome | biome: ENVO:01001000; feature: ENVO:01001002; material: ENVO:01001226; isolation source: single female mite from University of Michigan culture on fish food culture... ...
GAAATGAAAAGGTTCTCATAAGGTTATGAGACGTATTTTTGTGTGTGTATGATTTTTCTAATTTCCATTTTTTCTGCTTTTTATTTTTGCCAAATTTTAGATTCCTCGAATCCGTTCTTGCGTGTGGCGCATTACTCCCAGCAGTTGTCCACTGCCGAGCGGCTACTTCGTCAGCTGGTGAGCAGCATTGGCCCGCTCCAAATCTGGCAGTACTTCTCCAAGGTAGACGCCGCCATTGAGGAGAAAAAGACAGAGACCAAGGCGGCGACCGGAGCCGTTCAGGAGGAGCCGTTGATGCTGCAGCACATGAGCACCGTCCTCTACTGTCACCGACCACCAGAGAAGGCGATCTCAGAGCAGAGGCTGCTCGACTACCTTAGTCGCTTTCAAACGACAGCTGAAGATGCAGACGAAAATAAACTGAAAAAAGCATCACTTTCTGCAGCTTCATCCGTCTCCTCGCTTTCCTCGCTCTCATCATCGGAGAATCCTCTTCCCCCAACTTCCAGCACCTCTCCCCCTCCTGACAGTCAGACAGTAGCGACCACCACCACCACCACTTCATCAGCACTATCAGCGTCGTTTGAAGGGTTAAACATCGGTGCCGACGACTCCAGCAGAGGTGAAAAGTATCCTGAACAGCGTGGTCGACAACTGTTGGCAGAAAAAGGAGAACCGAAGCTATCCGATCACCTGATCATGCTGGAAACGTCCTCTCTGGAGGAGGTGGAAACTGCTATGGAGCAGGTCAGACTGGAGTGCTCTAGGGCAGTTGCCGATCGGGAGATGTGGAAGTTGCTGGCCGCACAGCAGAAGGCTATTGCAGCGTTGCAGCAGAAGATTACTGAAATGAATGATCAGAAACGATCGGTTGAATAAAAGCTGCTTTTTATTGTATAAAAAAGTGAATACATTGTTGTTTAAAATCAACTGGCTTGAAAAATGCTATGTGTAAATGCATATAAATTAAGTTGTCAAATGGTAAAAATAAGTTAAAAGTAAAAAAAGATTAAAGTAGAGCGGAAAGTAGCTGCTGCGGTTTAAACCTAGAAATCATCCTCCTCCTCCTTGAGGAATGAACAAGCGGCGCAGTCAGTGCAGTGGTGAATAGAGGAGCCTCGGCGAAAGTTAATGTGAGAGGTGTCAAAGTCGGTGAGCTGGTCGTCGAGCAGCTGATCAGCAGGCGCAGGTTGGTGGTGACCGGCCAAGGCGGTCCTGCCATTTGCGCCATTTTCAGCAGGCAGGTGCCCACTGCGTCCCAGCGGCAGCGGCATCAGCTGCTGCTGTAGATTGTAGCCGTCCTGGTCATAGAGGTCATTGTAGTTGGAGAAGGCGTGCTGCTGGGCCTTCACCGCCTTCAGCTCCTCGTCCTTGTGCGAGGCAGAGAGGGCGTAGTTGGTGGCTGTGGCGGTCAGCTTGCTGACAATGTACGCCGCCTCTTCAGCGCTCAGCGAGCCAGTCAGGTACTGGTCCGCGGTGAAGCCTCCGTCGTCCGTCAGCTGCGTGATCGTCGCCTGGCACACCTCGATGCACTTGGTCAGGTAGTCGATGTTCGACTGGATGCTCTCAATGTACTCATTAGTGCTGGCGTCATTGTTGTTCGCCTTCAGAGTGCTGAGCAGAGTCAGATTCGTCTGTCGATCCTGAAGATATCGCTCCAGTTTCCTGCAAAAGAAGTGTGTTTAGTAAATGCAAAGTGAACCGAAAGCAAAGAAAAAACTCACTTTTCCTCCTGCTCAAAAGCGATCCGCTGGTTGATCAGCTGATTGAACTTCTGCTCAAAGTTGGCCCACTTGTTACGCGCCTTCTGCGGCGTGTGGCCCGAGGCGGCTCGGCTGATGCGGCGAGTGATCCGCCCCGCCGCCTTGTCACTCATCGCGGGCTTCACCTGCTTCTTCAGCGCCTTAATCTCATCCTCCCGCCGTCGGAGTATCATCTTCTGCCGGTTGCTCATCTGCTCCAGGTCGCGAATCTTAAAGTCCTTCTTCTGGTCCTGTCTCGTCAGCTTGTTGATCACCAGCCGGTTCTTCTGGATCTCCTTGTTGTGCTTCGACATCTGCTCCCTCATCTGCGAGATCATCCGCACGCGCTGGTGCTTCGCCTCCACAATCTCCTGACGCATCTTCTTCAGCATCTCCTTCGAGTTGTGCTCCTCCCTCACTACCTTCTGGTGCTCCCGTTTCAGCGCCTCAAACTTGCGCACGTCCTGCTGCAGCAGGCTGAGCTTCTTCTCGAAGTCCTCCTTCACCTTCTTCAGATTGAGGTCGTCCTTGTTCGCCTTCAGCTTCGACATCAGACGGTCTCGTTCGCCCTCCGTCTGCTTGATCTTCGTCTGGAAGCTGGTGATCTTCTGCTCATAGTGCTCCGTCAGCTGAATGATCCGCCGCTGGCGCGCCTCCGCCTCCTCAATCAGCTTCTCCTTGGAGGCGATCATCGCCATGAGAGCGGCCAACTCGGCATTCTGCCCGGCAATGTTCTTCTCAAACTCCTCCTCAATGTACTCATCCACCTCGTCGTCCGTCTCGCCATTGTTCTCCTTGTCGTCATTGTTGTTGTGCTCCTCCGCAACGAAATGATGCTTTGCAGTCCTCTTCTCGGCACTGCCCAGCATACTGAGCTTAGCCTTGCTCTGCTCAACCTCTTGCTTGCATCGGGAGACGATGTCATCGCTGCTCTCGAAGTTGGGGAACTGTTCAAAGTTGCTGATGATCGTCTCCGACTCCATCACCTTCGACCGCAACTCGTTGATCTCCTTCAGGTAGCCCTTGATCAGGTGCTCGGCGCAGTCCTCGTTGCCGTTGCTGCCATTAGCCGCAGCCGAGCTTCGAATTTGATTCATGGCAATCTGCTCCTGCAGCGCTACATTCTCCTCGGAGACTTCGTTCAGTCGCATGCTCAGCGCTTTGATGCGAGTGTTGGCGCTGTCCAGGTCCCGCTGCAGCATCTCATTCTCCAGGTGAACGTCATTCATCTCCAGCTCGCCGTCACTCTTCAACAGCAGCTTTCCCTGGCGGAGCTCCCTGTTCTGCTGCTCCAGCAGCATCACCTGCTTCCTCAGCTCGGTGATCAGCTGCGTCTGCGAGTCCTGGTTCGCCACCACCTTGTTCTTGATGTTCTTGGCGCGGTTCGCATAGCGCAGCGTGTTGAGCGTCTCCACAAAGTCCCGGTCGCAGGGGGAGACGCAGGCGATCATTGTCGTGACGCTGTTCCCTCCGAGCGAGTCCTGCAGCACCCGCGTCAGCTTCGAGTCGCGGTAGGGAATGTGCGAGGCCTTCTTCGAGCGGTCGCCCAGCGCCGAGATGACGTTGCCCAGGTGGAGGAGGCCCGAGTTGATGGAGATGCCCTCGCGGGCACGCTCCCCGACGGCGCCGGTGCGCGCCAGCCGCTCCGAACCGGCCAGGTCGACAAAGTTGAACTTGGCGGTGAGCGTGATGAGCTCCTGTTCAGCGCCGCCGTTTTCCGCTCCACTATTTTCCGGCACCTCCACCCGCTCCACGCGGCTCTGCTTGATGAAGAGCGTGAAGATGGCGTGCGATCGAGAGGACTCCGAGTTCATCAGCGTCGCGCCGGTGGTTCGAAAGAGGGAGCCGTTCTTGAGGCAGGCGAGCGTCTCCTCCGCCGACGACACCGCCTTGTTCTCCACCCCGGTGAGGATGATGCCCCGCTTCAGGTCCTCCTGAATTCGAATGCCGTTGGCGCCGCCGCCGCCCTTCTTTGACTTTTCGCAGAGCAGGTCTATCAGCTCTTCATTGTAGATCTCGATGAACTGCGCCGTGACGGAGAACTCCGGCAGGGGAAGGTCATTCTGACGGGCCTCCTCCTTTCGCCTGTCGATGCCGGCAAAGAGGTGCCGTACGGCTCGAGGGATGATGCCCAGCTGGTCGTCCGGGCAGGAGACGTCAAAGTCGGTGCCCATTGAGTAGGTCTTGCCGGAGCCGGTCTGCCCGTAGGCGAGCACCGTCGCGTTGTAGCCATCAAAACACCTAAATAGAAAAACGATAGAATTACTCATCGGGAAACATAGTTTTTTCAGGTCACTTACCCATCGACGAGGTTTTCCACGCAGTTCTCGTAAATTTCGCCCTGCTTGGCGTCACAGTCAAAGACGTGGTCAAATGTGAAGGCCTTGTCGTGGCCCAGCCAGATCTGAGGTTCACCAGGAGTTACTCTGGTGCAGATGTTGCACATGTCAATGACCTCCTTTTGAAGCTTGGGTCGAATTCTACAAAAAAGAAAAGTAGGTGAATAGAGTGCACTTTGAAACGCAATCACTTACCTAACGGCCACGCTGACGTTGTTGGTAGCCATCTTCAGCACTGGTCTTCACGATACAGTGACACAGAGTGTTGTGAGAAGGACCAGGAGAAGGAACGCACAAGAAAGAAAACTCACTTGACAATCACTTCAACTGTTCTGAGGCAGAAAACTAGAAAACCGCTCGTTTTTAACAACTCATCACTTTCACTTGTCAAGTTCGAAATTGGGCAGTGCGCAGATGCACAGTGCGCCACCTTTCGCATGCTAAACGCTTTTTCCTTTTGCTTACAGCTAAGGCTCAAGTTTGAAGGCACCAGTGGCCAATCGGCCTGCGCCTCACCGGTCACGCCTTATCCTCCTCAAGTTCACTGTTTGCTGCTGCAGCTGACGCGGCGCCCCAACAAGCCATTGAGATGCTATGCTGATCAGTGCTGCTGGAAACGGCAGCAGCAGCATCGATTAGCTGCCTCATTCGGCCTAATCGGCTCTGTCGGCATCGGCAGGTCACTTCGAAAGCACGTGGTGGACCTTTAAAGGTTAAACACAGGAATTGACCTCTTCTGACTAATTCACCGGTGCCTCAGCGGCACGCAAAGCTGACTGTGAGCAGTGCACACTTTCTCGCCAAAGCATATAAAAGCTCGCACCAGCTTTGATAAAGCGCGCTTAACTTTCCGTCCATCTTTCACCAACCAGATCAAGATCACCACCACCGCTGCCAAAATGTCCGACTCCGAGGTCCCCACCACCACCACCGCCGCCGCCGCCGCCGCTGAGGTCACCCCCACGATGATGTCCCTCAAGGACTTTGAGATTGGCAAGCCGCTGGGCAAGGGCAAGTTCGGCCACGTCTACCTGGCTCGCACCCGCAAGGAGGAATTTCTCGTCGCCCTCAAGGTGCTCCACAAGGCGCAGCTGATCAAGGACGACATGGCCCACCAGTTGCGACGGGAGATCGAGATTCAGGCGAACCTCAACCACAAGAACATCCTCAAGATGTACACCTACTTCTACGACGAGCAGCGAATCTTCATGGTGCTCGAGTACGCGCCACGGGGCGAGCTGTACAAGTCGCTCACCAAGGCTGGCCGTTTCGACGAGCCAAAGTCTTCAACTGTAAGTTGTGGTTTTTCCTGCCTTTTGCTTTTTCTTCATTGACTAACATTATTCTTCTGTTTTACTTTCAGTATGCCCTGCAAATGGTAGACGCTCTGGAATACTGCCACCAGAATGACGTCATCCACCGAGACATCAAGCCGGAGAACATACTCATCGGCTACAACCACGAGCTAAAAATCTCCGACTTTGGCTGGTCGGTGCACGCACCCTCCTCCAAGCGCAAGACACTGTGCGGCACCATCGACTACCTGCCGCCTGAAATGCTGAACAACCAGCTTTACGACCAGAACGTGGACCTGTGGTGCCTGGGCGTTCTCATCTACGAGTTCCTTTGCGGTAAGCCGCCCTTTGAGTCGGCCGACACGGTCACCACCTGCCAGAAGATCAAGGCTGTCGAGTTCGAGTACCCGGATCACGTCTCCCCCGAGGCTCGCGACTTCATATCGAAGCTACTGGTTTTTACCCCTTCCCAACGCATGCCGTTGGCCGTTGCTCGAGGCCACCCCTTTATTACCAAGCACAACAGCAACAACAACGGCAGCAACGACAACATCACCACCACCACCACCACCACCACCAGCAATTAGTTACTTTTTCTCTGTTTTTACCACTCATTTCACTTGTAAGATATTGCTTACGCAGTCAAGTTTTACTTAACTTTTTATTTTAAAAAGAATCTCGCTTGAAATCTCACTCTGTGTCTGTCTTGTCTGGGCGAAAAACCTCTTTCCATTATCCGATTTTGCCCAAACTTGGCACAAAAATCACATTAATTTCAAAAAAAAATTTAGGCGAAAAAATTAGAGTCATACGACCAACGTGTCTCGAGATCCAGGAACCCGAAAAAAATGCATGAACAACAGTGGAGGTGAAAGAAGTACTGTTCAAAGGTACAGAGAAAGAGAGGAGCACCGCGGACAGAAGCTTTTCTCTTTCTCTCTGCTTCGAACTGCTCCCACTCTCTTTGTTGTTGTTTCACTGCACAGACTTGTTTTGGCTTGGCTCAATCACAACAACTTCAAGAAGTTTCTCTTTGGGATTGTCATTCGGGATTTTAATTGGATATCACATGGTGGAGACGGTTGGTGAAGGAAGATCCTTAACGTTCCTCCTTTTATTCTTTGAGCACGATATTGAGTATCATTCAGGTAAACCTTTCCGTTTTCTTCCTTTTGACTTTGCCTAACTTCTAAATTGCCACTTTATTGTTTTGTTCTTGCAGAGCCCACCACCAATCATGGCTAGTCCCAGTGGCACCAAGAAGCTAATCTTCAAACGTAGCGACGGGCTTAAAACATCTCGAGCTAATCTAAACTTGGCAACTGACTTGGCATCAACGCCAGCTTCCTCAACACCTACTTTTGAGCAGAAGATGTGCGACAAAATAGATAAATTGATGGACAATTTGGAAAAACTTCGAGCTGCTCGACTGGCCAGCACTGCAGCATCAGGCTCTTCTTCTTCAGTGCCTTCAACTTTTACTCCAGTTCCATTTCCCACTCTTTCACCAGAAAAAGTTCCAGGTACTTCGATAGATAAACACTTGCGCATTTCTATGGAAGCAATTTCGTCGCTGCGAAACCGCCGAATCAGAGCTTTATCGTACGCAGCAGAACAAAACAACTCAAAAACTGATCAACGACTTTTCGCCGATCCAGTGGTGGTGGAGGACATTGGGAAAGACCTTAGCCCATCAACGTGCGCCGATGGCCTTTTCAGCGTCAACGACACGCTCTACTACTCGTCGCCAAACATGCTGGAAAATCTCTCATCTAAAAATGCGGCCAACTCATTTGAGATGGACTACCTTAACATTCTCCTCGTCAGCTTGCGAGCCTTTGAAGAGGAGCACTTTAGGGCGGCAAACTTTGAGGCGGCGATGAATGAGACCATCACCGCTTTTAATGATGGCAGGACTGCGGTGACCAGCGAAGAAGATGAGCCTCTGGTCAAGCCCTTCATGGCTGATTTAAGTCGATTCCGTGCTGCAACGACTGAACGGCAAGTAGAAGCGATCAAGTGGCTTTTTGAGCTGTCCATTTACGCTCTTCTAGACGAACAAGGGGCAATCAAAATTGAGGTCCCAGATATGGGCGCCTCCGTAATTGCCCTCATCGCCCTTCTCAACTCGCTCAAGGCGCCCTCAAAGCTGCGTCCACCGGTGAGCCAGGCCCTCAAGCAGCTGTTTGCTAGCAACGTCAACGCCATCGTCGACGGTGTTGGCCGCCTGCTAAAGCTTTTGTACTTGGAGATGGATATTAAGGCTATCCTCTCACGCAGCATTTCTGAGCCTTCGCTGCAACCTTCGATCTCTGTGGAAAGCATCTCCCAGAAGCTGCCCCTCTACAAGGCGCTCATCTTCAGCTTGCTGTCCCTCCTCAAACGCATCTTCTCCAAGGACTACATTGCGGACACTGATTTTAGCATCCTGGTGAAGGAGCCGGCGATGACCTCCCTTCTTGAGGGTTTCCTCCCCTTTTGGTTTCTCTACCTCAAAGCCAGTGAGTGGTACGTGGATATCTACTACGAGGTGGTCGATTTTGGGGCGCAGCACTTTTTCTGGGGTTTGGAGGTCAAAGCCCTCGATGACTATGCTGTCTTTTTCGGAACGACCATTTTTTCGTATAGCAGTGGCTCTTTTGGCTTCGGCACTCAGCGGCCACCAGGAAAGAAAACCTCAGCCCTCGGCTTGACGGTCAACCGGACGGCGCTTGTGACTGCCATGCTGAAACTGCTAAACCGCCTCTACGCCGATCCGATGAAGATGATTGCCTTCCCGACGTACACTTGGTGGACCCCTGACCGTACCTATCAGTCCTCCAATCCTTCAACAAGCCAGGCTGCTAAGCCTACTTGGGAAAACTTTATCCTTAAGTTGGAAAAAAGTAGCCAAGCTAATCTCGCCTACCTGCTGCTCGCCTTTCTTTGGTCCAGGGTGGACTGGCTGGTTCCAAAAGAGGCAGGAGCGGTTGTCGAGCAGAGCAGCAGCAAAGTCTCTGATGAGACACAGAAGACCACTGCCAAACATCAGAGCAACTCTGGAGGTGATTGTCTTGTCCGTTTCAGCACTGACGAACTGGACAAACTCCTCTTCCAGCTGTACACTATCTTCGAGATTTTTTCAAGTAAGTCTTTAGTCGGTTTTCTCGTTGCAGAAGTTAGCTAACACTTTGTGGCACTTTGTTTTCTTCCCTTTTCTCAGACCAGTCTAAAGAGTTTTTGGAATGCACACTGACCCAGCAGCACTCTGACACTGCCAAGCGGCTGCTCTGTCAGCTGACAGTGGAGCACGGAACGGCGGATCAAATTTGGAGCCATTTTGCCAAGGTGGACGCCGCCATTGAGGCAAATCGGGCGGCGGGCAACTACGCAGTGCCGGCGATGGTCGCCCACCTGAGCAACGTCCTCGGCATCAAACGACCGAGCTCACAGGCGGTGGTCATTGGTGGAAGTGTAGTTATGGAGGAAGATTTTATCTCAGAGTCCACAGCTGAGTCGGCGGGTAAGAAGCTGGAAAGACCGCTTTCAGCGGCCTCCAATTCCTCCGCCGCCTCTTCACTGTCGTCCCTGTCTGACTGGTCGGATGATGATGATGATGATGATGATGGTCCTTCTACTTCAGCACCGAAAAAGCGAACTCCCACTAAACGTCCCGGAAAAAAATACTCGAAAACTTCAGCAGATCAGTTTCCGAAGAAGAAAGATCGCTTTTGTGCACTGCCGCCGCCGCCGCCTACAGTCGGAGAGGCAGCGAGGAAAGAAGAAAACATTGGTGACGACGATTTAACTACTTCAACGGAAGCTTCAAGTTATGACAGTTTTTCTTCTTCTTCGTCTTCCTCTTCTTCGTCTTCTTCTTCTCAATCCATTAATATTATGGAATTAGCAGAAAAGTATTATAGCACTCGCCTACCTTCCGACGCCAAATCAACTCTGCCAACTGTTTCGGTGGAGGCCGCCCAAACTGATGATCTGATGATGCCCGTTTCGCCCTCTTCCTCTGAGTACTCTAGAGCCGTTTCGGACATCACTACTAGCTCTGCGCCGCCGGAGAGTGTTGTTGTTTCAGTTCCCGACGGCACTCTTGTTCCCGTCTCTGTTAATCAGCAAATTCTAGAAGAGCTGAAGGAGCTGAAAAGCAAGATGGCCGCACACGAGCAGACCATTCGCAGTCTGCTGCTGAAGCTTGATCAGAAGAAGGATAATGTTTCAAACTGATAAATCTCATTACCTACCTGCCAGTATATCACTACCACTAGTTTTCACTAGCGTTTATGATTTTATTTCTCTGTTCCTTCTTTTACTCACTTTTCTTTCAGTATTTAATCTGTCTTCACTACTACCTCTTACCAAAGGGAGAACTTCACATCATGATGATTACTCCTTACTTTTTACCTTTTTTACCTCAATTTAATAAATTTTTCCCTTTTTTTGCACCATTCATTTGTTCTGTTGCACCGCAAACCTGTTGTCTATTTTTGATTGTTTGCTAATGCCACAAGTCCCCAGCAACCCCTGCTTTTCCCAGTCTCACATGGACTCAACTTTGGCTTTTGAAATGCACACAGTTGCTGCCACCACAAACTACAACTTGTTCTCAAGATTATCGGGCCCCTATCTGCAGTCCTGCCCTCCTAGCTTCTTTCAGGTCTCTCTCCTAGAGGTCAACACTGGCTGTTGTTGTGAGGGGTGAGAGGTTACAGCCGCAGACGTTCTCCGTCGCTTTCTTTTGCTCTTGTGCTCTTGCTCAGAAGAATGGCCACTTTCTAGCTGTGCGTTCTGGCGTTCTTTCTCCCACTCAACTGAAGAAAGCAAAAAGTGAAAGCAGGTGCTTCGTTTTCACTTTTGCAACTGCCGTTGACTGTTGCGTTGTCTCTAGCAAACTAACGCTGCTGAATCAAGCTCAAAACCTCGACTAGCAAATCTTTCTCTCTGTTTACCACACTAGCAGCCAAAGATGGACAAACAACCGAATAAGCTCTTGAAGCCGAAAACACCGTCTTCCACTAGCGCAAAGTGGAACAAAAGCTCAACAAAAGCGGCCACCACTAGCAACGACAACAGCAGCAGCGACAACTTTGACATCAATTCCATTTTATCTCGTCACCGAAAAGAAATGGAGGAGCAGGAACCTAGCCAGTCAGTTGAGTTCACAACGGCGGACGTCAACATTCTGCCGCCTACTCAGGTTATCAGCCAGCTGCTGAAGATGCAGGTCGTCCACCAGGCGACCATCAGGTTTGAAAAAGAGGTGGACGCGGCAATGGAAAGGTACAAAAAGACCGTTTCTCAGTCGACCACTACGACAACCTCGTCCATCGAGAGCACCCTGAAAGAGGCCTCCAGTCTGGCGGACGATCAACAAATGGACGAGGTGACCATCCTCTTCAACAGCTGCACTCAGGGGCTTCGAGAGGCGGCCAAAGATGGCGATGATAGTGTTGGAAGTGCTCTGAGCAACCAGGAGACGCTTGACTGCCTTGTTGTTTTGTTGGCTCTCTACAACGCCGCTTCACCTCAGGACTTACCTAAAAGTAAGCTACGCCAACCGGCGGCGGAGCTGGTGGGCAGACTGTTCGCCGACAACGCCGGAGCTCTCGTTGATGCTGTCACCCGACAGCTGAAGACGCTCAGCGGACAGATGTACTTCGGTTCAATGGAGCACTTTGATGTCTTCGAATGTTTTGTTTTTTTGCCTGTGTGCCAGCTTACGCATGACCGCTTACTCTGCTCGTTGTCTCTTCTCGGGTCGCTCTTTAACCTAAACCCGGAGAAAGTGAAGAAGGAGGTTGTGAGCGCCACCGCCCTGGAGGACCTTCTCCTCAGTTTAGTCACCCTCAACAGTCTTTTTTCGGAATCGGCAGGGATGGGCTGCGTAAGGGCGAAACGAATTCGCCAGGCCATAAAGGACTTTGCCCGTCGGCACCTTTTCATCTCCTTATCGGGAAAAACTCCTAATGCTGGCCAAACAGAACAACAACAACAACAACAGTGCATCCAGTTCAAAGTTTTGCCATCCGGAAATTCTCGCCACCTGACAACCCTGCTCACCGCCTTCCTTCGGCTGATCCACTTTCTAAAAAAGCACATCTGCCCCTTTGACAACAAGAAACACCTGTGGCGAGAAAATGAAGCAATTATAAGCGATCTCTGGTACTGGTTGGCTAATTTTCTGCAGAGACTTGAGGAGGATTTTATTTCAAAGTCCACAGCTGAGCTTGCGATTAAGAAACTGGGAAGACCGTTTTCAACGGCCTCGCATTCCTCCGCATCTTCGCTGTCGTCCCTGTCTGACTGGTCGGATGATGATGATGATTTTGATGGTCCTTCTACTTCGGCAATGAAAAAGCGAACTCCCACTAAACGTCCCGAGAAAAAGTATTCGAAAATTTCGACAGATCAGTTTCCTGAGAAGAACGATCGCTTTTGTGCACCGCCGCCGCCGATTACAGTCGGAGAGGCATCGAAAAAGAGAGAAAACATTTCTTCGTCTTCTTCTTCTTCTTCTTCTTCTCAGTCCAGAGACACAATCGGCGCTGACTGCGGCACTGGAAGTCCTCTTTTACAGTGGGAAAAAGTGGAAGGAGATAATGGTGATGATGATAAGTCCTCTCAAAAGCACGAACTCTGCCGCCTGCTGTACCTTCATTTTGAGGACTCTTTCGGTTGGTTTTTTGTTTTTTTTGCGCCGTCACACTAACTTTGTTTCTTCTTTCTCGCTTTTCTTCTTCCAGGCCATCCTCTGATCGTTGAGAAAGAAAGGAGCGCCTTCCGGAAACGCATGCTGCTGCAGAAACTGATCAATGACAGCATGATGCGTCTACTGCGTCTCCTCGTCAACGAACTGGGCGTTGAGACTGTTGCTGGGCACGTAAAACTTTACCAAATAGAGGAGAAGGAAAAGTACGGTCAAAGTTATAAACGTGGGCGGGTGGCGGTAATTTCCCGCTACCTGGAGGAGCTAGAAGAGGAGCTACAATCTTCAAAGGAAACAAGTGGCGCTAAAGTCAAAGGCAAATCTGTTGTAGTGACATCAGACAGCAAAAATAAGCTGTTGTTCACTGGCATTAAGGCGATTTTGAGTGAGATGTCAGCAAAGATGACCAAACAGGAGCTGCTGATTGCCGATCTGCTGAAGAAGTTGGACGGGAACAATAGTGGTAGCAGCAGCAAATTAAAGGAGAGCAGTGAGGAAAAGTACAAGAATTTGTTGAAGTCGATATGAAAAAAAAGTTCTGAGATTTTTTAATTCCTAATTCATTCACCCCTGACTGCCATTCGGTTTTACAGCAAGACACAATTTTATATTTTATCTACTCACCATTACTTGATTATCTTTGTAGTACTACGCTAGATTAGGGGAAGTTCAGATTTGATGTTTGATGAAGTCTCTACACTCATGCTAATTGCCTACACTAAACTGCACTTTACAATACAATATACAATCAAATGAGTATCAGTTGATAAAAATATTCTCGCGATTTTAACTTGATTTCCCACTTTCTCTTACTGACTCGTTTTTCGAGTCATCAGTAAAGAGAGACAGCCAGGACGTGGCAACTGCAAGCCAAACTTGTCTCAAGGCTATCGGGCCCATATTTGCTGCTGTCCTTGCTTCTTCTTTCAGGGCTCTCTCCTAGAGGTCAACACTGGCAGTGATGGTGAGGGGTGAAAGGTGACAGCAGACGCTCTCAGTCGCTTTCTCTCGCTCAACAGAATGGACACTTTCTTGTGCGTTCTGGCTCTTTCTCTTTCTTTTGCTCCCTCCTCTTCACACTCGAGGCACTAGCACTGCCGAAAAATGAGTGATTGATTGATTAGTGCCCACTGAGGGCTAGTGGCCACAGGACCTTTGTGGGCTTAGGAAAAAGAGAAAAAGAGAGAGACAAAAAAGAAAGCAGTGAGCACTTTGTCTCCTGCCACTGTCCACCCTGGACACATATTATTCAGCTCCGAACAACTGCTGAGGAGAAAGATTTGCCACAACCGCCATTGCCCTCCAAACAATCTCTTTCTCCACTTTTTTCCATGTAAGATGGATCCTGCCGAAGTGGATTCTTTTTAGTAATGATTGCCAGCTCTGCAGTGTTCTCAATTTCTAAAACTTCCTAATTTTTTACAGTCGCTGCTTATACCCAATGAAATCAAGCAAAAGTGATGTTCACAGAAAGGAACAAGCGCAGTCTCTTTCCGTCGACCCGCTGCCACCAGTGTCTGCCCCTGCCCTGGTGGGCCACCTTCTCAAAGGCGTCGAAGTTCAGCAGTTGAGCGGAATGAAGGTAGCGCAGATTCAGCTGCTGCAGGATGCAGGAAGCAAAGATGGCGAAAAACCCGAACTTTATTTGCTGCCAGTGACGCTGACTAAGGCTAAACTGCTCACAGACACTGCCACCACCACCGCTGCTGTTGCTGCTGAAAACAAAGAGCTTCAAGTGCCCCAACAGCAACAAACGTCAACCACCATCAACACCAACACCAACAACACAACTTCCATCACCACAACCACCGCCCACCGATCACTGTACGACGACGGGCAGCTGTTCAGCACCGAGGCGGACATTCGTCCTCGTTGTCGGAAGAACCGTTCCGGTTTCTACTCCTCTAGTGACCCGGCCTGCCTGGCGCTGCTGAGCAAGCCCAGTCGCTATCAGGTGTCGTACCTGTGCGGCGACAGCAAGGTCGTCATCGCCCTGCTGCTGGCCATTGAGGTGGAGCACTTCAGGGCGGCCGACTTTGAGGCGGGCCAGCAGGCGGTAATCGAGCAGTTCCGCCAGGTGACCGACCGCAAGGGAACGGCCAGCAGCAAGGGCGACAAGGTTTTCAACCATCCCATTGAGGGGATTGTTTCGGCGGTGGAGCGTTTCACCGAGGCGATGAACGACCAGCAGGCGCAGGAGGTGGTGGCGCTCGCGGAGAACTGCCTCTCCGGGCTGAGCTACCAAAAGCCGCTGATGATCTGCTACAAGAAGAAGGCCGAAGGAGAAAAGAAAGACAAGGGCGATAAGTATGTGGAAGTGCAAGATTTGGAAGCCACCGAAGCCGTCGGCGACTACCTGGTCGGCCTGATTGCCCTCCTCAACGCCCACTTTCGCCTGCGACCGGCCTCTTCTGCCGCCCTAGAGGCCAGCATCACCACCAGCGTCGGCCAGCTGGTCAGTAACATTGCCCGTCAGCTGTGGCTGCTCAGCAGTGAACTGCTTCAGCCCACAAATACCGCCCACCGAAGGATGCTGCAGACGGTGGCGAAAGAAAAAAACCAACAAAAAAGTGAGAAGTCCGCAGAATTGGCCGCCTTTGTGGAGCCCTACCGCCGCCTGGTGCTGCTCGCCGTGGCCGCCCTCAAGCGCGTCTTCTCCATTGACTACATCGCCGGCCTGGGCGCTCGGGTGGACGTGAAGGCGATGGACGATCTACTCGACAGTTTTCTCCCCTTTTGGGTGATGCGGCTCAGCTCCCACGAGGAAGGAGAGTGGGCCGGCTTTTATGGGCCGGTTGAGGACTTTGGCGACAGTCACCTCTTCTGTGGACGGGAGAGTGGTGAGGAGGAAGAGGATAACTTGGCTGGGTCAGTCTTTCCGGTGATCGCCTCTCCCGGAGAGACTGTCAGCGTAATTGCCCTCTTGACCGCCCTCCTTAAGCTGATTGTCCGCCTCTCCCGAGGTTCCCCACTGCAACTGATGCGGGAGATTGTTCTCTCAAAAAAGGACTTTAAAGACGTCGACGTCCTGGCGCTGAACGTCGACGCGGAGGCGATGGAGCTCTCCAAAAAGCTGCTCAGGAGTCTCTGGCTGAAGGTGGAGAGAGTTCTGGAGAAGACGGAGACGGTGGCCGCACTGGAGAGGAAGCAACAAGCAAGTGCTGGTGATGGTGATGAGGATAAAGCTCCGCTAAGTTTACCTTCACCCATGCCTCCATCAGCGCTGCATACTCTCAAGCACTTATTTGTCCTAAGTGGAGATTCGGCCACTTTAGAGTTACTTTTCTACCAGCTGTATATTGTCTTGGCAAAGTACTCAGTAGGTAAGCTGCGAAAATAAGAAAAAATTGTCTTTGCGGGCTGTTAATAATGTTTTAATAATAGCTTCTTTTCTTGCAGATCAATCAACCACCCTCAAAGGTGACCAGATGCAGGTTCTTGATCATGAGATGGTAGAGCTAGGCACTGGCGTCACCGAGAAGCTGCTCCGATATTTTGCCACTTACCTGGGCGGCACCATTTGGGACTATTTTTGGGGAGTGCGAAGGATTTCGCTGAGTAAAAAAGAAATTAGCCCTGATGACCGGACGATGTACGACCTCATCCGATCGTTTCCTGACGTCATCGCTCCTCCGTCTATACTTGCTGCTTTCTATAAACGGGAAAAAAATGATTCAGCTAACGGTGAACCGGAGTCGATGGACTCAACAGTAACGGAACAGACGCCAGCAGCAACAGGTGAACCATCAACGGAACAACAGGGCAACAGCAACTGCACTCAAACTGCTGGCAAACGCTCCCTGGCGGGTGATGATAAAGAGGAGGAGGAGGAGGTGATGATCATCGACCCTCCGAATGAAGAGGACAATACTGTTTCGGCTGCAAAGAAAACTCGCACCTCTCCGCCACCACTGACTACGACCATTGAACGGGTGATTGAAGACGACTTTTCCGAGCCTGCTGATAATGCTGATATTGCCTCCAGTTTGGAAAAGCACTCAAAAACTGAAAACACTTTCCAGTTGAAAGCTGAGAAAGACACATCAGAGGTCTTCAAAGCAGCGGAGGTACTGGCGGAGATACAGAAAATGCAGGAAAAGATGGCTTCCTACCGAAAGACGATTGCTGAGCTGCTCAAGAAAATTGAAGCGCACAAGCAGTAAAATGAAGAGAACAATTCTTTTTGACTATTCCTATTTTATCAAATGAACTTTATCATATCTTTTTTATATGCTTACCTGACCTACATTTTTATGCTTTTCAAACTTTACAACCTTGACCCATCTACCTCACACTCAGACCGGCACTTTGGTCCTTTACTTCTACTTGGTACCACCTGTCTCATTGGGCTTTATTGCTACATTCGTACACAAAAAATATCTTTTACTCTGTTTTTGCTTTTTTTCATTTTTCACAGCAGTTGCACTTTCTGTTTTTTCATTTTTGCATTTTATCACATAAAAACTTTCCCCACAAACCTAAAACGCAGTGGACAAACTTGTTTTGCCGCTGTTGCTATGGGGGCCAGTTGTCAATTGACCTTGTCCGGCAGCTCAGTTTTGGTCGGCCTTACTCGTTCTTCTCACGACGGGTAGGGCACACTAATTCCCAGTGTGCCAGTACGCATGATTGGGGTGAGAGTGGCACAAAGGCAGCCTCACTTTCTTGGGCCCAGGTCTTAAAAATCCGGTTTTCTAGTCTTTCTCTTCCTTCGTTCCTCCACTACTCACTTTTCAGGCAGCGAAGCACTCAATCGTGTGGTGGGTGCCTTCACTTTTTCAGCAGCAATCTTTTTGTTCTCTTCTCTTATTTTCTCTCTCCTTCTCGCTCTCCTCCCGTTCTCAAACACTGGGTCACTTTATATCTGTTCAGTGTGCACATATCTGCCTCCCTCCACCACTCTCTCACTACTCTGCCTGAACTTTAACCTAGCAGGCGGACAAAGAGCAAGAGCAAAGCAGCAGAAACAAAACAGAAGCACAAAGCTGGTCTCACTGTCTCAGCTTCAACAGCAAGCTCAGCTTGGCATTACTGTGAGCACTCTCTTCTCACACACTATGGCCGAAGTAAGGGACTTTGAAAAAATGTCTTCTACCGGGAGCAACCGCAGAAGAGCCTGTCGCTATCTGAAGGACGGCGAAAAGTTCTTCACCTACCTGAACGTCCTCCTGGAACGTCTGGAAAAAGCGGCCTCGGCCAGTCCAGGCGTCACTGATGACACGATCGTCGTCGAGAAAACTGTTCGAGAAGTGAAGACAATCAACCTGAAGCCAGCGGAGCGCCAGCAGATTGACAGTCACTTTGTGGAGTTAATTGAGGTGGCCAAGCGGAAAGTGGCTCGAGTGAAGGAGCTGATGGTCTATGGTGATGGTGGCAGCAGTTTAACTCAAGTAGATACAACAAGTTCAAGCAAACAAGAGGAGGCTGAGCAGCCAAAGTGCAAGCGACTTTACGATGACGGCAGACCACTGCTGAACTCCACAGACTGCCAGCTACTGCTTCACCAGCGGCTAAACAGCTACCGAAAAGAGATGCTGAACGAGAGCATCAATCAACAGAAAATTGTAAACTTCAACAACAACAACTCGTTAGAGCATCCAGTGCCGAGCACTTCAAAAGAAGCAGATAACTTTTCCCATAATGAGCCACCAGCAAACTCAACCGTCGCCCCACTGCCGCCGAACGCCACCCCCAAGCAGATCTTTGCCCTTTTGCTCTCCCTCGAGGAGGAACACTTCCGAGCGGCCAGCTTTGAGAGAGCGGTTCAGGCCGCCTCGGACACGCTCTCAGTGCTCACAGGAGGCGTCTGCGTGAGCGGCGGCGGCAACTTCGGCGTCATCACGGCGACACTGGTCGGAGAGTTGAAGGAGTACCGCCAGACGCTGGACGATCGTCAGATTGTGGACGTCATCGGCGCCTTCAATGCCGCCTTCACCGGTCTCCGCGAGACGGTGCCCACTGCCTACGGCCATCACCAGAACACTTTGGGTGCGCCATCCAAACCAACCGATCCACCGCAGATTGTGGACTACCTGGTGGCGCTGGCCGCCCTGCTGACGGCCACTTCTCAACTTCGACCAGCCGCGGCCGACGTCCTGCGCTCGCTCTTTACCTCCAGCGTCGACCAGCTGGTGCTGTACACTGCCGGACAGCTCTCCCTGCTGACCGGCGACCTGCTCGCCCCCACCAGCACTGTACTGCAGTCAAAGTCGAACCCGCTGGAGCAGCAGGACCACCACGCCTACCGGTGCCTGGTGGACGGGGCACTACTTCTCCTCGGACGCATCTTCTCCCATCGCAGTCCCATCGATGGACTAGGGGCCAAGGTGGGCGGGGAGGCGCTCAACGCTCTCCTCACCGCTCTTCTCCCCTTTTACGTGCTGCGGCTGGGCTTCTGCCATCGGCACACCTCGCTCTACCAGCCAGTGGAGAAGTTTGCCGAGGGACGACTCTTTCATGGGCGGACTGAAAGGGAGATTGCCACTATGGCCAAATATGATGAAACAATAAACAAGCTGACGCCGGTGAACTGCACCGCCCTCCTGACCGCCCTTCTCCGCCTGCTCGTTCGCCTGACCACCGAGCCGATGGCGGTGATGGCCGAAGTGCTCATGGTGCCACCTTCTGCCTTGGAGGGCCCAGTCAGTGCTGCTCAAGAGGAGGTAAACCAGCAACCCCTCTTCCGCAGTCCCCTCAACGCCAACTTCAACATGAGCAGTGTCGAGGAGGCGCGCATCATGGCGAAGACCCTGCTGAACACCTTTTGGGAGAAGGCAGGAAAACTGCTGCGACAAATGGAACTAAGCAAATGGATCGAGAATCGAGGCACAGCCTTTAAGACCACCATCGAAGAGATGCTTTGGCAGCTGCATCTCCTTTTTGAGAGCTATTCAGGTAGAACTTCGCTGCTGCTGTTGTTGTTGCTTAAAGGTAAAAAACATCTGTTTATCTTTTTTTTCCCCTTCAGATCCGCCCAACACTGACCACCTCAATAAGGAGATGGTCGCCCTGGCCAACGACACTGCGGGACGGGCGCTTAGCTATATGGCAAAAAACCTCGGCCCTAGGATTTGGTATTACTTTGGCAAGGTCAATAAGGAGTTAGATAAGCGACCTTTTAAGGACGCTGTTGTTGGGGGCTGTGGTGGCACTTCAGTGATGGTTGCCTACTTGAACTCGCTCAGCCTTGGTCGACCAGTGGAACCGGAGGAAGAAGAGGATGAGGAGGTGGTGGTCGGAGAAAGTGACGTTGAGGAAGATAACGGTGATGAGAATGAAAATGAAATTTATGATGATGATGATGCTGCTGCCGAAGGTGATGAGAAGTGCCTGGTAGAGGAGGAAAAAGTACCAGAGGAAGATCAAAACAATTTAAATGCTGGTGAGTTGAAAGAGACCACTGCTGCTGTTGAAACGAGCTCCTCTTCCTCACATCTTCAGTCATCAGCTGAACAGGCGCTGGCCACGTTCTCCACCTCTATGCTGAGAATGGCCAGTCAGATGATCAACTCGGTGGAGTTGTTTGTAAAAGATATTGCTCAGATTGAGGAGTGTTTGAAGGTTAGTTGATTTATAATCAAAAGTACAGTTTTTGATAAAAATTTCATTGCAGAATCAACGACAGTTGGCCACGCCGACAACATCTAAAGAAGCAAGTGAGCCAATGGCAGTTGATGAAAGCTCAGGTGACTCTGGAATGATAGCTTTACAGCCATCATCAATTCCCAGCTGCTCACCTTTAATTACAGCTGAAAAAGAAGTTTCAGCACAAGAAAAAGCTGAACAACTAAGCACCAACTCAAATGGCAAACGATCTCGAGAAGATGCAGTAGAGGAAAGGCAGCACCTCCAGGAGCAACAAACTGAATTGATAAATGCGCCGAAGAAAGCCATTGAGGTCATCTCAATTGACAGTGGAGATGATGACCCCCCAAAGGCGACTTCTACTGTTCCCGTGTATCAGACACCGCCGTCCCTATCACTACCTTGTCCATCAAAAAAGGTGCGCTTTTCCTTGAGTTGTCCACCTGCCGCATCGCTCGGTCCTTCTCCTCCCGCCATCCTAACCACCACTATCGACCCTGTGATTGAGGAGGATGTTGCCGCTGCTGTTGCTGGTGGTGATGGTGGTGATGTTGGTGAAGAAGATTTAGACGCTGATGACTCGTCGGCAAAGGTGATGCTTGAACTGAAGGAAATGCAGAAAAAGATGGCATCATACGAACAGACTATCGCCCAACTGCTAGAGAAACTGGAAAGCAAAGATAAGGCGTAAGAGAACTAGCAATCTTTTGCTAACACTCTAAAAAACGGTTGCCAAATATATTTCACAACAATCTCATTTCTGAAATATACGTTAGAAAACATGCTTTCTGATTTATATTTCAGAAATTCCAAAATATATATCAGAACAAGTTCTGAAACATATTTCAGAAAACGAGAGAAACCTCCTTTTTTGCAGGACCTTGTATAGCCCACCACTTTCACGCCACTCCTTTTTCAGGTATGATACAAATAAATTTATTAGTTAATAAATGAAAGTTTAAAAATACAAGATTTAAAAATGTAATAAAAACAAGGGTGTGAGTGTCGCTTCGCGCCACAAACCATCGTTTCATT
>JAALOO010001075.1_pt1 | contig 20686 bp, 17 predicted proteins | sample 7257641 | NCBI WGS metagenome assembly JAALOO01 (sample SAMN14085613, study PRJNA598686) | mite metagenome | biome: ENVO:01001000; feature: ENVO:01001002; material: ENVO:01001226; isolation source: single female mite from University of Michigan culture on fish food culture... ...
ACTAACACTGCCACGCGCTTCGCGCGTGGCAGTGACGTTCGCTCCAGCCAATTATCCAAGAATGCAAACGCAATCAATATTAATTGACATGACTTGTTTGTGAATGTAAACAAAAATGTTTTTTAGTAAACAAAGAACATATTGCAAGTTTTTATTGCACTTAAAACAGGTCAAATTTAAACGTTGTTAAGTATTGTTTAGTTGGTAATATGAATAAATTAATTAATCAGTTTATTAAAATGAATAAACTTTATTGTTTTATGTATTTTAATTTTTGCAAATAAATAAAGTTAAAAATTAAAAATAAAGTTAAATATTTTAAAATTACCACCGACATTGCCTTGGACGAACACAGTCGCTGTTGCGGCCACCGCGTAAAACAAATCCAGGCTGGCAAACACATCCAGCCACGCATTGCAGTGTGCAAAATCTTGGGGGCCGACGCAAATTGGAGCAAGTCACTGGACAACTAGTACCACAGCTAACCCATCGAGCATTTCGGCCACAACCTGAAAATGTATTGTTTGTTTTAAAACAATCTAATAATGTTTAACAAGATTACGTCTTAAAAATTGACTTTGTGTTGGATTTAAAATAAACAGCAAGAGGAAAAAACAAAGCAAAATAAATTGTCGTTTCATAATGAGCTTGTTGCGCTTTACTAACTTACACTAATCTTGACAGTGACATTGTGCAGCTTTAAATAGCATTTTTAATTGCATGACAATTCATTTTGAATTGCCTTGAATATCAACTACTCAATTACATCTAAAGAGTTGATTGCTACAATCTTAAACACAATGCGCCGCTTAAATTAACAATTTTTGTAAAATGACATGAGCAAATTCCTTTGAAAAAAGGAAATGAAAATGAACTAGGAAAAACCATTGCGTGTAAAAAGGAAATAAACATTGGTTGAATTGTTGCAATTTTGTATTGTATTATTAAAAAATGTATCCGTATATTCTTTATTTATATGAAAAAAACATTTGTTAATTTTACATTTAAAATTTTTGTAAACGCAAAAAAATTTTGTTATTTCAGCTCAACGTTTAGATTTTCTTTTTTATAAGGGGGCAAATAATTTGCAAATGGAGCCAAACTAAACTTGTATCTAAGTTTTCATTTTCTTTTAAACTTCCAGTTACTAAACTGAAAACTATAGATACTATTGCCATTGATAGAAAACTTGTTGTAGAAGTGATCAAATAAGAAACGTGAATAAACTTTGAAATCCCTCTAAAAATAAAAAAATAGTTTTAGTAAAAAGTATTGCACTTTAAAGTAATATTACTCAGGATTGTCGTAATAAGTAATAAACTTGTTTTCATGTAAAGTTTTGTTTTGGATATACTGTTCGGTTATACTGGTTGAACAATTGTTGATTGTTGTCAGCATGGAAACATTTGGTCGAGGAATGATAATTGATCCAAATGAAATAAATAGAGCTACAAATTGACCAAATGTAGCACCGATCATTGCACCTTTTGCGTTGACACATCTGAAAAACATTCCCAAAAAAAATAATCCAAACAATGGACCACTAAGCGAACCGGAAATTGCCATTGATGCTTGCATCACTGTTCCAAGACGGCCCATCACAAATGAAAACCCAATTGCTAAAAGTCCATAAAACATTGCCAATAGTTTTACAACATGAACACTCATTTTTTCAGAAATGTTTATGTTGTTTTTGAAATAGTCTTCCCAAGTTACTGCGGCCAATGCATTAAAACCTGATGATAAAGTTGAAAGTGAGCCGGAAAATATGCAAGCGACAAAAAAGCCCGTTAATCCGGGCACATGTGACATAGTGTCAAGAACATAGTATGGCATTAGCTGGTCGTGGCGTTCAATGATGCCCAAAGTTACTGGATCACAGTTTCGATATTTGCCGTAAATTACTAATCCACTAAAAATTGACATTATTGCAAGCAAAATAAGACCAGGTAGATTGTATTAAAGTGTCCTGTGTTACAAAAAACGGTTAACGATGTTTTTAGTACATTTAATGTTACTTTTTAGCAATTTTTGCTGATTTCATGCTTAGATATCGTTGGACTTGTGTTTGAGAAATGCAATATATTGCTCCCCAAGTGACCATAGTTCCAGCAACAACATTCCAAAAATTATCGTGATTGTAAATATCAAATTTGAAGCTTTCAAATGTAAAAACGCATTACAAAATACATATATTTTGAACATTCAAATACTTACTTAAACAGTTTTAAACGCTCTCCTTCAATAGCAATGTTAATAACTTGGTTAAAGCCACCCAATTCAATAATACCCTGCACAAAAATTGTATTTTTTGCAAAAAAAAAATTAAGTTTTACCTGAACAACAACAATTGCCACGCCAATAAACATAAGAATGCATTGCAAAACATCAGTCCATATTACTGCTTTAATTCCTCCCTAGGTATTGAAAAATTAGTTTTTTGAAATAAAACAAATTAAACTTACAATTGTCGTGTAAAACGTGACAATAAGTCCAACAATCCATATTGAGTTGTTAATGGAAATTTGGTTTACTGAACTGAATGCAATGGCAGGTCCATAGAGAACTGCTGACATGTAGGACATCTAAAATACTGATTATATTTTTATGATTTATACATTAAGAAGCCATCATACAGTTACAACTAAAAACGCTAGTGAACCAAACATTCTGACGATTTTTGAGTTGTAACGAAGCTCCAAATACTAATAAAATAAATTTAAACTAGTAAAAATTTTTCAAATGTGTTTTTATCAAATTCAAACCTCATTTACTGACGTTATGCCCAGTTTGTAGTACACTGGCAAAAACACTTCAGCTGCCAGTACAATAGCCACTACAATGGACACAATTTGCATCACATACTGAGTACCAATTTCAAACACTTCTGCAGGCATGCCGAGCAATGTGTTTGTAGACATAAAACTGGCCACAAGTGACATGACCACAGGAAAAACTGCCAAATTACGACCTCCAGTAAAGAAATCTTCAGTGCCTTTGACATGACGGGCTTTCCATGCAAAATATATGCCAATAATTGTTGATGAACACAAAAATGCAACAAAAATTATGTAGTCGTATACATTAAATGATTTTGAGTTAGAAGAATTCATTGTTGTATGCTAATTTTAACAATATTTGTTACACAAATGAATAGGTTGTTTTAAAAATTGATGAAATTTCTAAAAAATGAACTAAAAACATTCAAAGAAATAATCCAAACGCCTTATCTAAAAATGATAAAAATGACAAATGATCCAATATTTGATAAAAAATATAAGTTACGTTTGATTGATTATTTTGAATAAAAAATAAATAAAACAAATTATTAGAAGTACTAATTGTGTGAAAAATTATTTTTAATTATGTTATTAGTACAAGTTAGTTAAAATTTATAAAAGTTTTTGAAAACAAGCAAATATTGTTTTTAATAGTAACAAAAAATATTTTTACAAGTTTAAGTAATGTTTATTTATGTAAAAATAAAATAAAAAACAATACTTACAATATCCAAATTACAAAAGCTCTAAAATCTAGCAAAAAATAACATTAAAATAAAAATCACAGTATAATAGTTTTATATTTAAAATTTGACTAATATGTAACAGTCTAGTCTCTTTCTGAAGGATCAAAATAGTAATCAGCATGAGTTGTGTTGATAAAACTTGAATTTGGACAATCAGTAAAAGTTTCATTGGCTCGTTTTCCACTAAAACTAGTTGAAGATTTAACTGAAAAGTTTAAAGAGTTTTCAACAATGTTTTTTTCAGAAATTTTGTTATTTAGATAATTGCAATGGCCAGCTGGTGTTTTCAAATTATTTTTAGCATTTTTTGAAGTTATTTCTTTTTTCAAAACTGGAGCTGGTATTTTAAATTTTCCACATTCTGAATAAGTCGAAGCAGTTTTAATTTTTGTGTTAGTTTTGTGTTTTATACTAACAGGGTTGGTTAAATTATAAGAAGCATTTTTACTAGTTTTAAAACTTCTTATTTTTTGAACAATTGCAATTTGAGCAAGTTTTTTAGGATTTCGTTCAGCGGTTGATTTTTTTGCCAGCAAACGAGCAATCGCGTTATCACGTTTATGAGTAACATCACTTTCAATTTTCGCATCCTTGTTTTGTTGAATTGTTTCCAGTTGCTTAATAACTTTTGAAGTTGCTCTCTTAATATTTTCAAGCTCACCAATTTCAACCAAACATGCCACATACCAGCCAATGTGATTAGTGTGTAGAATATGAAGGATCAAGTCAACTTCAGGTGAATCAAATAGTCGCCCACAATTGCTGCACATAGTGTGGCTCACTACAGTTAGATGTGGCTCCCGACCGGTGTCATCATCATCCGCCGGAAAAAATGGATTTATTATGACAGCACCAAAAAGTGGTGATCTTCTCAGTATCCAGTGGCAGTGAACAAATCGTGGGAAATGATCGAAAACAAACTCATAATATGCTTGCCAGTCAAAGTCTTCAGGAAAATCGTTTTCATCCGTTGCCGGCGTAACTGAGTCTTCCGGATCTTCTTCATCGTCATACAGACTGAACTTTTTATCAAAAGCTGCTTCGACATAAGACTCAATAATCCATTTGTTTTCTTTAACTAGCATTGCACCAATTGCTCGTTTTAATAATACGTCAGTAACCGTCTGAAAAAGAAAATTGTTAAAATTAATTTTATATTTAAGTACAAACATACGGTTAAGTTGACTTTGCTAATGCAGCCGTTTTCCCAGTAGATTAAAAGCGACTCCATATCAGGCATGTATGCAACAATACGGGACACGCATTGAACACTTTCAAGATAAGCTCGTTGCTCTTGCAAGTCTTTTTCACTAATTTTTGTTATGTACTCCATAGCAAACTGGAAGTAAAGTCTTGCAGAATTAGAAAAACCAATGTCAAATTGTTTGAGGTTTGGAAGTGAAAGAAGAAGATTTGAGTAATCAATCCAGTTTTTCTTGGCCCCTTTAGGAATATCCCAGTCAATGTTGTACTGTATTCTTGATGAAGTCGTTGCCTTGTTGACAATTCGCTTTATTGGGTATTCGCCTTTGTTAGTCATTTTTCGAGCTGGTTTCTTTTTGTGCTTCCTCCGCCGTGTAACAAACGGATTTTTCCGCTTAGGTTTAGGTTTTGGTTTGCCATTTTCTGGTTTGGCCATTGTTGTCAGCAAACTTGATGCTTTGCAAACTTGAGGCACATTCAAAGGTCGTGGGACAGCAAAAAGCTAGCACATAAAATTAGAAATCAATTTTGAATTAACAAGTTGATCGTCACACAAAACAGGAAAACAAATGCAAGTGAGCAGCTTTACGCCGTTGTGAGCAGTTAACGGCAACAGTATTGAGCAACGGCGTGAATGGCATCACATGCGCGCTGCTTTTTGTGTTGTGAGCGCAAATGTTTGCCTGCTCTCTAACTAGATGGCACGTCATTTCGGCAAGTCGTGAATCGGTTGGCACTTTTCCGAAACTGTGGTAGTGGTCACTAGAGAAGTGCTACTGCAAAGCTGAGGATTAAAGGCTCCCCGTGCTCTGAATTCACTGCTTTTTCAACTGCAGTGGTGTGATACTTTTATCAAAAATGCCAATATAAGTAAGATTTGTTTTTGGAAGGCGGGCAATAGGCTTTTTAACTATTACTTTAATTTGTTAAAACTCAGTGTTTCCCTTTCGTCTATTTTAGCTTTTAGACTACAACTTGACACAAAAATGTACTGCACTGCTCACCAGGTACAAATTGTTTTCCCCTGGGTGATTATGACCTGTGGTCAGTGCAGTTAGCAGTTTTTGGCAGTGCTCAGAGATGGTTTCTTTCCAGTAGCAGCAGCAGCAGCAGCAGATGTGCAGATAGAATTGCACTGACGATTATGGCCAGCATTGAAGACGGCAAGAGAGAGCGAGAAAGAGCAGCCGACTAGCATAGCGAGCAGTGGGCACCAAGACAAAGGGCAAGAGAGCAGAGAGTGAGCAGCGGCGGCAGCGCTGTGAGCGGTGCACCAGCCAAGGGGGTCACTAGTAAGGGGCAGTGGTCTTCAGTATGTGCTTGTGTGTGTGTGTGTGTGTGTGTGTTCACTTTGCAGCTTTCTTTGCCTGCTTGCAATTTTGATCGCAGTGATCGCAGTGATCGCAGCAAATCGGCTGCAGATCCAGTTTCTGCCGTCCCTGTTGTTTCTCAGTCTCTCAGTCTCAAACTCAGGCTCTCCTTCTTTCTTTTCCTTTCTTTCTCTTTCTCTCTTTCCCCTCAGTCTGCGGGAGTACCATTTTGACAGAGGCACACTTTTGCACCGCCAGCAATCACCGCCGCCGCCACCGTCGCCGCAGCCGCCGCTGCCTCCGCCATCGTTGCCATTGCCATTGACCAGCCGACTGAGGCTTTAAAGTATTCGCCCGCTTTAGTGAGCCATCACTGCAATCATTAGCAATCAGATCAGTCCTCAATCCTATTAATAAGCACGGCACTGTCCGCTATTTCCCATCGCTGCTAAACACTTGTCCACTCTTTTCTTCTTCTTCTTTTTCTTTGATCTCCTTTCTCTCTAACACATACTACACGCACACACTAACTTTGTGAGAATGATTTGGCAGCAGTGGTAGTATTTGCCGGACGTTGACCGCTCACAGCACCGCTTGCTATGCGTCAACACTACATTCCAGTGGTGTTCGCAGCTTAAACTTCTTCTAATTGACATAGGTTTTTCCTTCTAAACGCACTACTCAACCAATTGGTGAAAACTGGTGCATTTTTAGCAGTTTTGCCTGAAAATCTTACTGTCTGCTTGCCTTGCTCTCCCCTGAACCACAAAAATGCCATCCATCTTTAGCTGCTTTAAAGATGGCTTTAATTGTCGCAAGAAGAAAAAAGACAAAGTCAGCTCATCCACCAAGGAAACAACAGCAAACGCCACCGGTAAAGATGCCAATGGAGGAAAAATTGACGAGCACAATGGATCAATAAAAACAACTGACATAACATTTACTGCTAAATCAGGCAATGACTTAAATGCCGCTAATAAAACCAGTCCACACGCAAGCCCAAAACTAAACGGACATGCTAAAAATAGAGATGACACTGCCAATCAGGCAGTTACTGACCCTTCAGATGCAACCAAATCATCTGATACACCCGAAGAGCCTGATGTTAAAACCTCCATTCCTGATGGTTTTAAAGTTGACCAAGAGTTTTTGAAAAAGTTTTTTGAATATAACAAGTCTGGTAAGTGTGTTTTTATTAAAACATTATTGAGTATAAAAATATTTTAAAATTTAGGTATGACTGAACTTCAGTTGTTTAACAAGTTGCTGGACGATTTTTCTGGAAAAGGTAAGTTTTTTTAAGTAGTAAATAGTACCATTTTTACCAAACATTTTTAACATTCGTTTATTTTAGGTTTAATCAGCATCACTCAAATAGTTGTTGGCCCTGGGCATCAACCTGAACATCGGACAACTATTGAGTTAATGCCACCAGAAAGAGCATCTTTTGTGGGAAACTCATCGCGCAAAATTGACTCTAAAAATAAAGCTGCAAAAGAACTGGTCGACTGGCTGAAAACACAAGATGTAATTGTGGAAGCATCTACTAAAAAATTACCTGGAGCAAATGACAAAAATCAAGGAAAACTTGTTGAGGATATTAAAATAACTGACATCTACACTGCATACAAGTCAAGTAATAATTTTTTTATTTTCATCAACAAAAAGTTTAACCTAGTTTGATGTTTTCAGTTTCTGCCGACTCAACTTCATCTAAAACAGAACTACTTGATAAACTTTTAGAGATTGGAAAGGAGTATCTCCGGCTAGAAACTATCAAGAAACCAAACGGATCAAGAGTGGTGCTAATAAATGAAAATCACACTTTTGTGGCATCGGATGGAATGAGCTCCAAACCAAAGGAGTTGATCGCTAAAATGCTATTTCCACTGCTAGCTCAAGGCAAACAGCAAAACGCAAAAAACACTACTAGTAGTGTCGATAAACTGGTCAAACTGTACAAAGCAGGTAAGTTTTTCTGCTCAAAGACTAAGCAATAATCTAATAAAACTGCCCATTCACAGCATCCCATCCACCGAAGGAGCCAGCTAACCTGATTCAAGCACTGAAAGACAAATCACCGCAGGACATCAAAATTCTGGTGCACACCTCTGGCCCATCGCATGAACCAATACACTACACCGAGGTGGTGCTCGTTGCGCCTGACATTCGCTTTAAGGCCGCCGCCAAAAACAAGTCTGAATCAAAGAACCTCGCCACCAAGGAGGCGGTCAACTACCTGGAAGCCATCAGTCTGGTGAAGCAGCCACTGGCCAGTGTGAAGACGCAGAAGTCCTTTAAGGGCGCCGATTCCGCTACTTCTGCTTCTGCCGCCGCCTCTGCCGCCAACAGGCGAAAGTCCACCGACGGCGAAAGTGGGCTCATCAGCCCGAAGACGGCGCAGTCGATTGTGGATGCCGTGCAGAAGCGGTGGAAGGAGGTGGCCGCCAGCCTGTCGGCGGACATTGTCGACTACGAGAGTCTGGCCGCCTTTGTCGCTGTCTCCTCGCGGGACCACAGCGCCCAGGTGCTGAGCATTGGCACGAATGGCAGCTGGGCACTGGCGGAGACGACAGCCACCACCGGGAAGGTGGTGCACGACTCACATGCGGTGGTCATCGCCCGCCGGGCGCTCCTTTGCCTGCTCTATGAAAACTTGCTGAAGCTACTGGAGAACCAGAACCGCGACAAGCCGGAGTTTGTTCTGCAAAAGGCCGGCAAAGCCTACCGCCTGAAGACGCACCTGAAGCTGTACCTGTACAGCAGCACGACGCCCGTCGGCTCGGCGACGCTGGTGGAGAAGGGGGAGGACTCGGATAAGCTGCACGCAAAGCTCCTTGCCAGCGATGCCAAGTTTGAAGTGGTGCCCGTCAGCCACAAAGCTGTGGCTGAATCAGGAACCAAGGCCAAGTGCATGAGCATCAGCGACAAGATTGCCCAGTGGAATGTGGTCGGAGTGCAGGGCTCACTGCTCAGTGCCTTCGTTGAGCCCATCTACATTGACGGTCTGGTCCTCACCGATGACTGCCAGGTGGAGGCAGTTAAGCGGGCTCTCTATGAGCGAATTGACGAAAAGGCAATTGAGTCAAAACTTTCATCCACTGCGTTTCACCTAAACCGTCATCCAGTTGGCCTGTACAAGCCGTCAAACAATCATGAACAGCTAAACGGAAAATTGGTAAGTTTTTTAAAGTTGTTTGGTTTTTACATTATTTTAAACTAATGAACTGCTTCCTTTCGTTAACACTTGCAGTCCTCTTCCACTTCTACTTCTTGCAACTTCATCTCACACAACTGGTACAACTCGCTGACCAATCGCGGCCGCCGCATTGAAGTACTCAATTCTCAGCAGGGCACAGTGTACGACACTAATCGAGACTCCTCTCGCCTGTGCAAACTTAAGCTGGCCAAACGGTACCAACAGCTGAGCACTGGCTCAGGTGTGCAGGGCAACCGGAAGCTGTCTGCCGTTCTCATTCCACCCAATGAGCCAGTGCCCGCAACGGCTGCGACTGCAGCTGAAGCGGGCACCTATCGGGCGCTGAAGAACAAATCGACGCATTTCAACAAGGCCAAGGCAGCTCTAATTGACTTGCTGGCAGAGTCAGGCCTGGGCAACTGGAACAAATTAGCCAATCAAGTAGACCTGTTTCATATTGACTAGGGACGAGCGCACAAACTGCTAAACCACCAATATTCTTCATATTTTTGCTATTTTTAATTTAACTTTTATCATTGTATCAAATATTTTTCTCAGGTTACTTTTCAACTGCACAACTATTTTATAATAAAACTTTTATTTACAATATATTTTATTGAAATAAAATTATTTTAAAAACCAAAATTTTAATTGTTTATTTTAAAAAAACTGTTGAGTTTTATTGCCACACGACGTCGCTATTGAGACCAGTTAAGTTTGAAATAAGTATTGCAATGTTCATTTTGAATATTATATAGTAAAGTTCGGATTCTGTTTGGTACGTCCCATCTTCTGATGTCTAAAAACTGGTAGCCACTGCACGGCACTTGAGCACATTTCACGCTACTAAGTTTAGTGTCTTTCTTTAGGCGTCTACAAAGCTGTTCATTTCAACACCCTTTGTAGCATAGCCAGCTTATGTAGAGCTTTCTCTCTGTTCCACTAAGCCACATGTGACTTAAATGGACACTCAAATGATGCCTTTCCAACGGAAAAGGCCAATGACTTTTCAGTTGGTTTTCAGATTGTGTCCAGTTTACATGATTGCTTTGTTTTCACGGCACTTGCACTTTTACATTACATGATTTTTTAATTGCTAAAAATAGATAACAAAAATAATTTTTTGTTTTAATTTACAAAATTGTTAAATTTGTTAAAAAATGACAGAAAATAATTTTAATAAAATGACTTTGCAAATTTTGACTCAAAATAGCTGTCAGCACGTAGAGCAAAATTTGCAAAATCCACAACATTTTTTGCCTGAAAAATCAAAACAATCACATTTAATTGAGAGCAATGTTCAACAAAAATATCAGGATCAAGCTTCACCAAAACAAAACAACGCAAATTCTTTTTTGGTTCCCTCTGTTGTTGTAGGTTTAACAACATTTCCACAAACAGAATCTCTGGATTTAAGGTTAGTATAAAGCATTTGTTAATTTTGTAACTCAATCTAAATGATTGGCAAACTAATTTAAACAATTTAAACAACTTTTATATAAATTTTTTATTTTTTTTGCTGTTTAAAATAATAGCTAACGGATTAATTTAAAGTATAAAAAACAATATTTGCATTGAACAAACAACAAATTACAACAAAAATCAGTCAAATAACATTTTAAAAACCTCGGCATCATTTTAACATTTTAATTTTTTGTTCATTAAAGTTAAAATTTTATTGTAGTTGTTCTAGACTTTATTGTTTAGTTTTCTAATCTTGAGTTTGGATTACTATCGATTTTCTTGTCAAACATTGAAAACAATTCCAGTAGCGTAATATATTCCTTTCGCTTGGCTGATTTTTTCAGTTTTTTCTATTTTTATTGTTTTAGTTTTATCCTCCTTCTTTAAATCATGTTCACGCAAAAAAATCAAAATGGGTTTGTTGCCTACCACAAACCTGGGGTTGGTTTTAAGGCGGTTAAAAGGGAAAAGATATAGCAAATTAAATATAAAACTAAAACAATTGTTTTAATTTATAGTGTGACAAACAAAAAACACTAGTACAAAACTATAATTAATGCGGCCTTTTGCAATTAAACATCATAGTTTTGTATCTAAAACATAGAGTATTTTTTAAATATACATGTTTTTTTATTAAATTATAAATTGAAAAAACAAAAAATTTTTGAATTTGCTAATCAAAAAAATTTAGGTATTTTTAATTTAATTAATTCTATTAGTTTTTACAACAACTTTTGTTTTAAAATAAACTAAGCAGTTTTTTAATTTTATACTACAAATATATTTTTAAATTGTTTAAAACATCATTTAGTTAATTTCATTAAACTCTAGCAATTATTCAAAAAACAGAATTTTTTTAATGTTTTGAAACGTTTAATCACATAACTTTGACAATTTGTTTTATTAAGTAAGCATTAACAAATTTATTTACATGCAAATGACTATTGTGATCACGCAACAAAATATAATTGTTTTTAAAAATATTTGAATTATTTTTTTGTTTGAGTGACAAAATAGTAACTAAGAAATATTTTTTTAACCTGGTCAGTGTACTAAAAAACAAATTATAAAAAATATGTTTTGTTTTTGAATTGGTAAAAAACTTAAATATGTGTCATTTTTAAACATTTAAAAATCACCGTGCATTACAAATCTATTATTTTTAATGGGTATTTAAAAATTAAACTAAATTTACCAATATATTTTACAAAAAAATTGCAACTTGCATTATCAAGAAAATTTTTATTGATGTATAATTTTATTTTTACAATTTTTTTGTTTAAATTGATAACAATTATTTGCCATTTTAAGTTTTTTATTTCTTAATTTTAATAAAGTTGTAGTGACTAACAACGATCCTCTACAAAGTTATTATTATTTTTTGACTTTATTCCAATCATGATTTCTAAAAACATTTTTTATTTTTTATAGTTGTTTACAACTTTTTTTTATGTTTTTTGTTTGCACAATCGTAGTAATGATTTCAAACTAAAATTCTAGTGAATAATTAGTTTTTATTAATTAATTTTAAAACATAACCAGATTGATAGCATTGATAGCAACTTTTTGTTATTAATTGTTATGCAAAAACAAACTAATTGCAAAATAGTTTTTAACGCTTTAAATTGTGTGATTTTTTATCAAGTATAAGTATATGTTAAAATTTATTAAAAAACAAAATTTTGTTTATAACAAAAATATTTAAGTTGTTTTACTAAAAAACTACATTTACAAAATTTAAGCAACTGAAATGTTGGCTTTTCTGCAATTTTTTTAATTAAATTTTAGTTTTTGTTCAATAAAAGTTGTTTCGTACTACTAAATATATTGACTACAAAATAAAACTTATTTTGATGCAAAAAAAATTTGCAATAAATAATTTTTTTATTTATAATTTTTTATTTTTCAGGTCAACAAAATTTTGCTCAAAATCAAGTTTTCAAAACACTTCTCAACAAATTAAAAAATCTTTTATTGACACAAACCATTTTTTTAAATTTTTTACCACAATTGAACCATATTTTAAAATTAATCATTCAAATGTTTTTTTAAATACATCTTTTTTTAAATCAAAAATGAGTCATTTCCCAGTAATAATTTATAATTTTAACAATACTATTCAGGACCTTATAAACACTAATAACAATGAAAAGTGTTTTTCAATAAGTTCGTGTAATTTTTTAAATGTTGAAGTGCCGCCAAATCTGTTTGGTTTTGATTACATTTTTAATGACCAGTTGCATAAAAAAATTCAAACAATACCGTTTATTTTATTACACCAAACAATCAACAACTTAATGCAAAGTTTAATTTCCAATTCTGTGATTTTAACAATTAATTATGATGAAACTGATAACAAAAATATAAAAGAAAATTCTTTAAACAAAAAAAATGAATTTAATTATATTATACATTATGGTTTAATGCTTCATTCAATTGCTTGGATATTTGATGTTATTGCAAAAGAACCTCAACTGTCAATAAAAATTTCAGTCAATAAAGTAACACACGAGACAGTTTTTGATTTGATTGATTCGGAAGCAAAAAATGAAGTTTATGACGAACCAGCAAAAGAAAATGGACATTTGTGCAATGATGCCAAACAAGCAACATTTTTTTTAAACCAAGCTTTTCAAAATTTAAATAAATTAAATGATTGTCAAACAAAAAACAATTTAGATTTTGTGATTGTTTTTACTTTACATCTTTACCATAACAAAACTGATAAACATAAACAAAATAAAGGTAAAATTAAAAAATTAAAAATTAAACTTAAAAAAATTAACATTTTTTTCAGTTAAACGAAATCATTCAAAAATTCACATTTTTGAAATTGTTTTAAAAGACAATATTAATTCAGAAAACAAAAATTGGCCATCAATTGACATTATGCTGTCCAATTTTTTTGTTTCATATGAAAAATCAAAAAATATTTTGTTATCGTAAGTAATTTATTTTATATTTATTAAAAAAAGTTGTAACAATTTTTTTTGTTTTTAAGCAAATCAAAAATAATTAAAGCATTGGTTTATGTTTTAAATACTAAAAGTTATTTTGAAACTAATCAAATTAAGAAAAACACTGAAATGTTGTGCAAAAATTCATCGTTATTTGTGTTTGCCAATTTAAATCAATTTACAAACAATGTTAAAAAAAATACTCAAATTCTTTTGCGTACGTGTCAATTAGTAGAAACTATAAAACATGCAACTTTTTTAAGTAACTTAAGCAGCTTTGATGATCAGTTGTTGACAAGTTGTCAACCCAAAAATATTAAACAACCGAAACAAAAAAATTGCTTAAAAAATTCGTGTTTATGTCAAAGTAACGCAAACAAAAAAATATTATTAAAATCAAAAAGTAAGTTTTAAAAACAAAAAATATTTTGCTAATTAAATTTATTTTAAAAAACGCAAATTTTTTAGGAAAAAGAATTGTAAACAACAGTGCAATAGCTTTGTTTTCAGAACATTCTTATGGCACAGTTTCTAATTCGACTCAAAATCATCAAATCAGACCAAACGACAATTCAACAACTAATCATTTACAAGCAAATGAAAAAGTAAAAACTAACAAAATTATTTTATCTGTAAAAAAAGAAAACATTTTAGAAGAATCCTCTAACATTTTAACTGATGAAATGATGCCATTTAGCAGCCAAAATTGCAAACTCTTAGAAATAAATGAGTTCAATAATCCTTCAGTAAAACAACGCCGTTTTTCTCAACACTGCAAAAATAAAAATCGTCCTAATTCAATTGATTCAACTCACACAAATTCTACTCATACTAAAGCTCGCCTTAAATGGTGGTCAGAGAAAAAACGACATCGATCATCTGCTCTGTCAGCGGGTAATCGAAAAAATTCTAATGAAGTTTTCAACTATATTTCTGGTTGTGGTGCAAACTCAGTAAAAAGGATAAAAAAGAAAAAACTTAAAAACGCCGTTTGGACAGAAGAGTTGTGGGTAGATGGGCCAAAAGCGATTGACACTGAAGGAATTAAAAGTTATTTAGACAAACCGAACAAAAATTGTGTTACAAATATTGAAATTAGTGAACAACACGACAAACAACTTCGCATTGAGCAGTGGATTCAAAGTACTTTTAGTCAAAAATGTTCAGACAAGAATGACAATTTTTTACTTGATCAGGTAAATTTTAATAAAAAAATATTTTACTTAAATAATTATAATTTATTTTTTAGATTTTACTCAGGTCACATCATCAACAACAACAACATCTGTACAATGATTTTACTTTAGATACTCGTGACACTTTATCAGATTGTGGCGATAGAAAAAGTGAATTTTACGACAATTTAAAAAAGTTGTGGAATGGAAAACAAAAGTTAAGTTTTACAGCAGAAACTTTAACAAACAAAAAATTAATCAGAAGAAAAACAAAATGCAGAAACAATCAGTTAATTTTTTCTGTAAAAAGAAACTTTATTAACGCATGTGAAACCGAGTGCGCCAGTGAACCTAATCTCGCACTGGCAGAACCGCCGAAACAACTAAAACTAGAACAGTTTTTGCAACAACTGTCAAATAAAAGTTTTTCAAAATTACAACAAGGAAACATCATCAGCAAACCAGTGCAAACTACAGAAAACATGGCAGTTAATTCGACACTTAAATTGACTTTGTCAAATTCAACTGTTTTTCCTAAAAAATCCAGCACAGTAGTTAGCTCAAGTGACACAGTAACAGCGTCGGGCATTGTCACTTGCACTTCCAAATCAACAAACTACCCAAATTACAGTTCGGAAAAACATCAACATGAAGTGTTGCTAATTTCTAGTAAAAATAAACGAAACACCACTTCAACAACAACTAGTGGTCATGGAACAATCAGTGAAGGCGACTCATCCTCTGTTCTTGGCCCTCTTGTTTTTAGCCCTGGCGTCTGCTCAAAGTCAATCAAATCAAGTGGTACTTCTGCCGGGACCAACTCAGCATCATCAAACTCAGTGTCCACACCACGCAGTGGCAGTGGAACACCTGGTTTAGTGTCGCGAACTGGAGTCGGGCTGCATCAACGCAATCCAGCATCAAGTGGCTACGAAAGCACTATTCAAGACGACGATGAGTTATTTGAAAATGATCACTTCAACGGGAATAGTTTAAACAAGGATAAATCGAGTTCTGAAATCACTGGTGGCTTTGGAAGTGTCAGTTGTTTTGACTACTCAAAAAGGAAAAAGAAAAAGCGCGTTTGGATTCACAAACTTGAACAATATAAGCAAAATCACAATTCTGAACTTGATGACTCAACTGATTCAGTTACTATTAGACAGCCTACTGCAATTTGCCTTGACGTTAACGGCATCACAACAATGGTAGTGGACGCCAAAAACGAAAATTTCGAGTTTTTAGACCAACCAAACTCTGATTCCAATGCATGCTCCTTTTTTTGTTGTTTTTTTAAAAAATCAACATAATGGTTTAAATTTTAATATTTTTCATTAAAAAAGTTTTGTTTTTATTTTATACAACTATATTTTTAATTTTTTATGTATTTACATTTTTAATAAACAAGCATTTTGTAACAAAAAAACAAAACGTTTTTAAAATAAAAAATTGGTGTTTTGTTTATCGGTAGATATTTTACAATAAAAAACGAATATTTTCAACTTTAGCGCAATCAGGTTTTTTTGTGATGTTTTTAATTTTGTGTTTGTAGTTGTTGCCAAATCCCAATTTTGCATTTCTGCTGATCCCCAAACAATAAATGTAGATCCAGCTACAAATTGCAAAACAGCAATGCTGTAAAAAACATTCCACCAAACATGTTTGAGTGTATTTGGAAAGGCGTCTAGTAGAACACCGATTAAAAAGGGTAAAATGCAAGCAGATGACATGCTGATCATAGCAGCAAATCCATTTAGTGTGGGCGAATGTTCATTTGTCAAATCAGTAACAAGTGGTATCAAGCCACCTGATTGAACTCCTTGAAAAATCATTTGCAAACTTGAAAATGCAAACAAAAACACCAAGTTGCAGTTTGCTTGAGGAATGAGACAAAATGAAATAAAAGATCCAATTGAGTTGATAGAGTTAAACATTTTGCGAATGCGTGTTTTACTATTAAGTAACTTTCTTTTGATACAATAGTCAGCTAGAAGAGCACTTATTATGTTACTCAAACAATTGACGCCATTAATCAAGGCCATAAAGTAGCCAACTTGATTAATATCTAATCCAATTACACTAATTAGATAGTCAGGAAATTTAACAATCATTAGAACTACTGAAGATGCAAACGCAAATCGGTTAAAAATCATCACCCAAACTTCCTGGGATCTCAAAACAAATTTCCAAGGAAAACTATTTTGTTTATATGATTTTTGAGGAGTGTAGCTCAAAATGTAATTGTTCTCAATCGTACTAACACAGTTGCTTTCTTTTGGATTGTTTGTTACCATAAACAGGTAATTTATAGCAATCATAATAGTGAAAATTCCAGTAGCATAAAAAACATTATGCCAATTGTAAAACTTGCAAACATATCCTGAAACCAAACTAAAAATTTAAAAAATATTATCAAAAACAATTAGAGATAAAGCCAAACTAAAATAAAACATACCTTGCAAACACACTACCAATTATTTTACCCATTTGTCCAAGGGCAATTGTTGTGCTTCGTTCATTTTGAGGAGTCCATTTGGAAACAAGGGCAAAAGTACTTGCTATTACTGGAGCTTGTAAAGCACCTGAAATGGCTCGTAACCCCATCAGAACTGGAACATGGTCAACTGCACTGGGAAATGCCAAATTGACCAAAGCAATGCCAGACAGAGCAATAAAGCAAACCCATTTTGGACCAAATTTCTGAATAACTAAACCAGCAGGAATTTGCGTTGCAATGAATGACCAATAAAACGCACTGAGAATTTGTCCCTGTTTAGTCCGATTCCATTTAAATGTTTTCTTTTGTTGAATATTGGATTTGTTTTGATATTCATGTCGTGCCGAAGCAATATTTTGGATACGCATACATACTTTGTTATTTGAAAAGTTATCATTTCTTAAGTCAATAGTGTTGGTCATATGAAGGATAGTTACCGGAAGGTTGATTCGATCAACAAAAACAGTCATTGAGCTTGTAAAAATAAAAAACGCAATTACGTATCGATATTGCATAGCTAATAGTTTACCAGATTTTATAAGTAAAAATCTGTTGGCAATCTTTATCGAATAACATTTGAAAACACTTTAATACTAATTGATATTGCTTGTTTGAATAAACCTTTATTGATTTTGCTTTGTGAGTGCATTTTTACCTTTTGTTTTGTGATATCTAATGCATTATGGCTTTACTAAAGTGTAAACTGTGTTGATATATAATTGTAACACAAATTTTAAGTCAACTCATTTTTGCAATTTAAATTTTTTATCAAATTCAGTAAACGAAATTCCGTTTCATGATAAAATTAATTAATACCGTTTTAATTTCAGTTTTTTGAAAAAATGCGATAACTATAAAAGATTGAACGCACTGAACATCTATCGATACACTTATGACTGTTTTTTTCCGTCGTCACATGCAAAGTTATTTGCGTACTGGTATTGCCTTTTATTATGTTTGCTAAAATATCTAAGATTTTAACTTTATCACCAACTGGTGACTTGAACAGTGCTAAAAGTGGGCGTATTTCTCCTCTTTTTCATTATATTTTCTATCGTCCCTAACACGCACTTAGTAGTTCCGTTAACGTCAAGTTTAGTCAATTTAGGTTTTCTCTTATAGAAACCGACGTACATAAAGTGTAGTACGGCACCGAGTGCATCACCACACACGTGCACAAGCAATGAATGGAAAGACACTCAGCATTTGGTGGCCTCTCCAAACGATTGCACTTGTCTCGTCAATTCGAATGCCATCTGGCAAGCATTGGAAGAAGAAGAAGAAAAAAACTGTCTGATAAGAGTAAGCGATGCCAAGTGAACGGAAAGTGCCCCTCTGTTGTTGCTGAAGTTGCAAACGTCGTTTTGGGTATTTTGGCAAAAGAGCATTGCCATGATATCATTTTTCACCCCCGCCATCTAATGAGCTGTTGGGCTTATTGTTATTTTTACAATCATTATAGTTACAAGGTACAACACGTTAGTTTGACTAAATTTTATTTCTGAAAAGATATAAAAGAGGTATTTACAAAGACACCTATCACAGGTGTTACTCACAAATCAATGGTCATAGTAAACATTTTCAAATAGACTGAATTAAATGAACAACATAAAGCACACTCACAGGGGTAGAGAATGCGGTTAACTATCACTGACGGCTGATTTGTGGTTGTCTTCATGTTTCCTTTCTAGTGCCTCAAGAACAGTCTCAGTTAGTGTCAAGTCGTGACGGGCTGAAATTTCCAAGTACTCAGCTCCAAAAGTAATGGCCAAGTTACGGGCCATATTTCTCGACACTTGCCGACACTTCGGGTCGCTCGTCACTAGATCTTTTTTGTTGCCAATCAGCAGTATCGTCGGCGACCGTTTTGAGCATGTGTGGTTGGTAATACCGTCCGTTTGTTCCAGGGCGGCCTTCTCCTGTTTGGCGACCGTCTTCTGCTCAATAAAGTCCATCCAGAAGCGAGCGTAGAGAAAAGACTCCGCCGAGGTGATGTCAAAGAGGACGAGAAAAACCTCCGACAACTCGGCGTAGGCCTTGGCAATGGGAAAGCAGGCGTCAGAGCCGCCCACGTCGATGGCCTCCACTAGGCCGCACTTCAGTCGGTGGAGATCAGGGCCTATGGTGGCGTTGGCGCCAGAGGCCTCAGAGGTGGCATTCAGGTTCTGTAACCTCCTCAGCAGAGACGTTTTACCGGCGCCCGATGAGCCCAGTATGAGAAACTGAATTTTTGCCGGCGTTGCAGGTCCATTTCGAGAGGTTCGTGATGAGCAGGAGGAGCTGGAGCAGAGAAATGATGAGGAAGAGGAGGAGGAGGGAGAGTTGCTGGCCAGAGATCGACCGGTGGCCAAACGAATGGAGGCGATGTTGTGCGAGCCAATGGTTCCCGGTGAGGCTGCTGGGTCTGAGGGTGGCAGAGTGGGGGAAACTGGTGCCGGTGCAAAGCTGGCATCGGTCACTGAACTCTTTGGCAGTAGTTCAGGGTTTTCAGTGATTCGGGCACTAATGACTGGCTGTTTAGAGAGGAAGCTGCTGTTGTTGGATTTGTGATTGGTGTCCATTTTTTCTTGTGAAAAGTAAGTTTGAAACTGATTAAGAAAACTGGTGATGCAACAAAGAAAGTTCAAAACGAAGTTGAAACAAAGTAAGTATCACTTGATGATAAGATTGCACTCTGTCTGCCGACCACCTTATATAGCCAGTCTTTGCCAACATCACCGGCGGCGTTTTCTGGCAACAAGCTCTGGTGTAAGGGAAAAACACTGGTAAACAAAAGGGGGAAAAACTGAAGAGCAAACACTGCCAATGCTGTCAGTAAAGAGGAGGAAACGATAAAGATGATAAGTTGCAAAGTTACTTATGCTTTTTCAGCTGTTGGTGCACTAGCTCAAAAACAGTTGTCAGTGATAAAATAAAAAAAAGTAAATGAAAGATCGAAAGGGAGGAAGTACACTCATGATAAGCTAGATAAAGATGATAAAATATAAAAAACAAGTTGAACTCAAACGAACTTGACTTTTTAGTTGCAAATAATAATTAAAACTGTGCAAAATATTCTTAATTTACAAAAAATTAAAATGATTTGATTCAAAAATAAATTTTTTTATTGTTTTTATAAAGTTCTTTCAATGAGTTAACAAAAATAATCCCGTTTATGTTAACATACGACAAATGATATCACAGCTATAAAGTTTTAATGCAATTTTATTATTTTTTAGCGAGACTTTTTTTGAAAAAATCTCGATTTTAATCTCACTCTGTGTCTGTCTTGTCTGGTGAGCATTAAATACTTCCCAGTCACCAATTTTGCCCAAACTTGGCACAAAAATCACATTAATTCAAACAAAAATTCAGG
>JAALOO010001077.1_pt1 | contig 20645 bp, 22 predicted proteins | sample 7257641 | NCBI WGS metagenome assembly JAALOO01 (sample SAMN14085613, study PRJNA598686) | mite metagenome | biome: ENVO:01001000; feature: ENVO:01001002; material: ENVO:01001226; isolation source: single female mite from University of Michigan culture on fish food culture... ...
GGATGAAGGACTACGTGTAAGCTAAAGGCAGACGTAGTCACCGCTAGATTTTGCACCCTATTAAAATAGGCTGGACGGAAATGCTTTTTACCAACCATCGATAAAGTCCCTTTGGGGTCCAAATTGCTAATAAACAAATTAGCATAAAATCGTTGTCCCTGATTGGTCAATATGCTTTTAACACATCCTTTTTCCACTTCCATGGCAATCACCTCTTCACGCTTCAGAGCTCTTCCCCCATGTTTCCGTAGCTCTCTAATTAGCAATTTAGCAATCTGGCTTCCCCCCTTGTCGCAACGATATGCACTCTGTAGGTAAGAATTGATGGTCAGAGCATGAAGATAAAATGGTGTATTGTCCCCACTTCCAGCGTATAAAAAATTTGTGCCTATTAATACGCTTTGTAAGACTGGATCTGTTGTAAGATTCTGGAAATATTCTTTCACCCCTATCTGCATAACCTTCGCCTCATAACCTTCATCCTCTGTCAAATTATATAAGGGAAACGCAGCACAAGTCGATTTTAAATCATTAACATACTGCTGCAAGGCGGCTGTTTGCTGGGGAAAAAAGACCGACAGCTGTCTAATGAAAGCGTCATACCCCTGTGCGATAGGATAATAGGCATCGGTATGCTCAAAATAGATTTTATCAAAAACCTCCGGCATAATTTCCAGAGAAAGGTCCGACATGATTCCTAAGTAAGAAAAATAGCGATGTAAATTCTGTCCCTTAGTAAGCCCTCCTATATAATGAACACCGGTGTCAAATATTTTCTTGTCACGCGAAAAAGTTTGCAGATTACCACCAAATTGATTATTCTTCTCAATAACGCAAACACGTTTACCCTCCTTTGCAAGAATAACGGCAGAAATAAGCCCCCCTAGGCCGCTGCCAATCACCAAAACATCATATGTAGGTTCTTGATCGATCATTTGATATAACGGTACACCTTGCTTGAAATGCGCGTTTCAGCCCATCCGTTTTCAACAAGTACGTCTTCCTGTCTAAAGGTATATATTTCCGATAATGTGTACAACTGTGCTAAAGGGAGGTCTGCAGCCCTTAAACTTGGATGTATAACTGCTGCACCTGCAGGTATTGCAGCCGTTGAGCACAAAAAGACTATTTTACGATGGACACTCCAATAAATACTTTGCGCAATTGCCCTTCGCTCATCATCAACAATGACAGCATATACTTTCCTTCGCCCATTTTTCAGCGATAGCAGATAATCAAACTCACCTACAGTATCCGAAAAATGTATCACTTCTGCGTGTGACGCCAATAATTGATTAACTTCCTGATAAAGTGCCGTAAAATTCGTTAAATCTTGTTCCACCGATTCCTGAATACCAATTTGTTTAAATCGGTAGGCAAGTATCATCTTTTTATGAAAATAATAAAAATCCTGCTCTTGATTCCGATGTAGTATATATTGTGCACGAAAGTACTGAAGAATACGCTTAGCGCGTTCGTTGTACTGCTCTCCAAAAGCCTGGTCTACAATTGCAATTCGTTCTCCAACAACCTGAATTAAAGACCCTTCATAAATTATGATATCATTCTTAGGAAGCACATCTCCATTGCCTAAAAGATAAATAGGTAATATATCGAGTTTTAGTTTCTCTGCTAAATAAAATGCACCTTTATGAAATCGCTGCACTTCATTATCGTAGGATCTAGTTCCTTCAGGAAATACAATTAACGAATACCCATTGTCAATCTTACAACGAATTTCTTCAAATCCCTCCTCAAGTCCTTTACTCACAGGATAAGCACCTAGCAGACGCACCGCACGACCAAAAATCGGGGAATTCCACACCCAATCATTCACCAAAAAAATACTTTTAGGGGCAAGCGTCGCTAATGATAATGTATCCAAAAAAGAACTGTGATTGGCTATAATAATTGCAGGTCTTTGAAAAGCTTCTCCGCCTGGATTAACCGTTCTCCTGTTAACACGAGGATGTAAGGACAGAACTGTGTTCATAAACTGAACGATTAAACGACGAAAGAATGATTCTTTCTTATCCCTATTCATGGGTAGTAAAGGAAGTATGACCGCCCCCAAGAATGAAATCATTAAACTACCGAGGCCATAATAAGCAAAAAACACCAATGAGAGTAACAATTGTACAATAGTGAAGGGTGATCTCCCTTTCTTTGCCCTATCAGAAATAAAAAACCGGAACAGCATTGGGTAAAACACAAATGTAATTATCACTGCGGCAAAAACTCCTATTAGTGACACGGATGCTATGGATAGTAACGCTGGATGTTTTGCAAAAATAAGTGCGCCTATAGCAAGAACTGTGGTGAGCACTGCCAATAAAATTGAGGTTCGATAGGTTTGCAGTTCATCTTTCCCAGTGCTGTACTGCTGTTGTAGTGCGGAGGTCATAAAAATACTAAAGTCCACCCCATGGCCAAAAACCAATGTACACACAATAGCGCTAAATATATTAAACTCTAAGCCGAAGAGCCCCATTAAACCGGCGGTAACCAACCCGGTAAGACCAATAGGTATTGCACTCAATAATACTAGTTCCAGTTTTTTAAAGAAAAACCATAAAATCAAAAGAACTGCGAAAAAAGAATAACCGACAAGTCTATTAAAATCATCCCGTAACTGCCCTAAAAATACTTCATTTAAATGCTGCCTATCAATGATTACGACCTTATGTTCTTTATTTACCTGCTGTATGAAGGTATCTTTTTTGGAATAGGGTAATTTCACTAACGTAGATATTGTATAAAACTTATCTCGCTCAGAAATATAATCAGTAAGACCTGGCAACGATAGCGTTTGATAATCCGTAAAATCTAATGGTTCAAATTTTGAGTCCAAAAGTTCGAAAAAAGATTGATGTGCCTGCGATGAAAATCCATAATTTTCTTCTTCTTGCGATAATGCTTCTTTCAGTGCCTGTTTCTTTTCTGTCGTCCAGAAATCATCCCATTGTTTTATCTTTTGCTGTTGAGCAGCTTTTGAAAGAGGAAGTATATGGAAACCTTGATACGTCGTTATTGTTCCTTGCCGATAAGCGTCCTTTACGGTCGATAACAAACTATCTGAACGGCTCGCAGCTTGTTCAAAATTATCTCCAGTAGACACTAAATACAAAGATTTTCGAGCGCCAGAAGTTAGGCTATCGAGTTTCCTTTCGGTTAAACGAAGGTCTGTAGGCACAAAATTTAGGTCAGCAATGTTGTTATTAAAAGATACACGCCCACTGCTAAACACACTTATCAAAATCAAAAGTAAACAAACAGCAATTAAAACTTTACTCCGATCAAACGGAAACGACGCAATTTTATCAAGCAGGCCACTGTGGTGCAATTGCTCTTTGGGACGATACAGATGAGGTATGATCAGCAACGAAAAAACAGCGGAAGAAAATATACATATAGAGGCAAAAATACCCAGATCTACCAATGCCCGCGAATGTACAAATAGCAAACATAAAAATGCAAGCGCATTACAAGCACCACTCATGAGTAGTGGACGTGTCAGTTCTTCAAAAAGTGTTTTAGGGTCTGCAGATCGCTTATAATGTGTTAACAAATGCAGTGAAAAATCTATCGTTATCCCAATTAACACCGCGCCGATGCTTAGCGATATTGCAGAAATGACTGGTTTATACAAATACAGGCAAGCTAATGCAAATAAGGCGGCAAAGACCGTTGGGATAAAAACCAAGATCGGCACATAAATCCGTCTATAGAATAACACCAACAATACCATTAATACCGACATCGATATGACAATCGTCGTAGATATATCTTTCTTTATTTGTTTGGCATTGGCCACCGCAACAAAAGGAGCTCCGTAATAGGATAGTTCGGCACGCCCCGCGTACTGCTCGTTCAATTCATTTCTTAAATCATTCAAATGGTCAACAAACAAGGCGTTGCGCTGCGTGTCCGCTCCTTGGAACTTAGGGTCAATGAAAAGAAGAAACTTACTGCTATCCAAAGTTGAAATATAGCCATCTACTAAAATAAAATTATCGCCAACAGCACTGTATTGCATTTTTTTTAATCCAATAATAGATAGCCCCAATGGATCGTTTAACAGCATATCACGCATAAACATTCCTTCAGGAGAAATAAGCCGCCGGTAATTGCTTTCTATCTGTTCGCTCAAACTATCGGGCACAAGTTTTTGTTGAATTACCGTGTAGTCAGTCGGTTCGAGTATAAAAGGAAGATTTTGATAAACAAAATTTACCGCGTCCGCCATTTGACTTTCGCCAATTGCACCGGTTATATTTCTGAAGTAAGCTGTGTCGAGATTTACAGAATCCACAAACTGACCGGCCATTTCTGTCACCGTAGCAACATCTGTCTTCTGATGTTTCTCTATAAGCACGGTAATTTTATCCGCAAAATTTATTTGACTTAATGCGCGTGAGAGTTCTTCGGACTGCCGACTTTGAGGAATAATAGCTGTAATATCCTCCTCAAAGCGAATTTTAGAAGCAAGGAATACACAGATTATTAAGAATAGAAAAGCGATTGCACACGAAAGAACCTTCTTACGCTGCACCCACAAGTATATATGGTAGAAAAAAGAGCCCATTATGGTGCAGAGATTGTTCGCTGCTGATAAAATTTAAAAAACACAAAACTAGATAAACCAATTAGTAGTGCCATACCGCTTGCTAAGATCACACTACCTGCAAGATATTGCCAAAGATGAGATTTTATCGTATCTAAACTTACCATGTCCATCTCAAAGCTTTCTGGTGATGGATACACAGCAGCCCCAACTAGCAGGGAAGCATAGATAATTATAGGAATAAATGGAGCAAAACTAATGTTTGAAAAAGCAAAAGCCAAAACTTTATTTAATCTTAAGAAGACCGCTAAGGTTATCGTTAATGCTGTTTGAAAACCCCAAACAGGGGCAATTCCACAAAACACACCTAGGCCAATGGAAAGCGCTTTCTTTTCAGGTGAATCATCACTACCGAATATATTTTCGCGTACGAATTCAGTAAAAGTTTTTTTTTTGAAGTTTCGTACGAAATTACGGGGTAGGATGTAGCAAAAGGTTAAAAAAACCAATACACAGTTTAAAATACTGATTCTCGTAAAATCTTTAAGCGGACGAAAATGCGTCACACGCTCGATTGGATCATAGAGTACGCGAATTGGAACATTTTCTACATTTATGCCGCGCCATGCAGCACGTACAATTATTTCAATTTCAAATTCAAATTTTTTAGTATAGTATCGACTTGCTAAAACCTGCAGGGGGTAGGCGCGAAATCCAGATTGTGTGTCTGATAATCTTATTCCTGTCTCGAACCAAAACCAAAAATTAGAAAACCGATTACCAAAACTACTCTTCCCCGGAATGGATTCATGCTTCATGTTACGGCTTCCAATTAACACCGTAGGTTCAGTAATTTCTTCAAGACGCTTACTAAATACGGCGATATCAGATGGATAATGTTGTCCGTCAGAGTCAATCGTTATCGCGTATTTAAAACCCTTCGAGCTAGCAAATTGAAACCCTTTCCGTAGCGCCATCCCTTTCCCTTGATTATGGGGCAACCTAATAACATGGATATGTTTATAGCCAGAAAGAATGTGCTGTGTGCTATCTGTCGAACCATCATCTACCACAACTACAGATGAGGTGTACTGCAATACCCCATCAAGAACCCGAGCCAAAGTTTTCTCGTTATTATAGGTTGGTATAATTATGACAACACCTTGCTGTGTCAACTTCAATGCTATCGATTCGTTCTCCTCCATCGAAAATCTTATTCTGCGATACTGTTAATCTCCTCTATAGTGATATAATCCGATTGTTCAGCGTACTGCTTAATAATCGCTTTTATTGCTCCGGGCTGTAGAGCGAAATTGCTTAAAATCATACCTTTGTCCTCAGCCATATTTGCTTTGTATTTGAGGATTTTTGGTGAATTTTCCTGAATCGCTAATCGCACTAGGCGTATCTCGATCTTATCAGGTGCCATTTTTACGGACCGCTCCAATAATTTAATCCCATTACTGACTAAGGTTTTCTTCTCTGCTCGATCTTTCAAAAATCGCGCCTTTAATGTCTGAGAAGCACCTTTGTATGCAAGCATTACTGGGTCATCCTTTGTATAATCTGCTAGCTCATTATAAAGTTTCTCCGTAGCCGACTGAGAACTCTTCGCTTGTTGGAAATCTTCGCGAATTGTCGGTAGATCTACCGCAAACCACCCTAACACCAAGTAAAAAATCACTGCCAAACTTTTCATTATGTTATAATTTTATATTCATTAGTTAGCTTCAAGGCGACTGTTTGCCCGAAACTCGTAACATTTTTGACCTTCACCGCTCCCTGTTGATCAGGTTGCACAATCAGTGTGAGATTTAGTAGTGAATGTTGATCCGGATTGATTAAAGCCATAAATTTTACATTGGTGGACTTCGTTAGAAACAAATGTTGTTCGGTGATAATTTCACTCAAATCCTTTATAATCTGCATCATACACACTCCAGGAGTAATCGGATTATCCGGAAAATGCCCTTTGAAAATATCGTGTTTGGCATTCAAACGTATCTGTATATCATAAGATTCGCTATCGCGCTTGGTTATACTTTCAACTGTATAGAAATCTTTTAGCATCATAAATTTTACTCCTAACTGCAATTAACTTTGATGATCAAAAATTAAGTTCATCTTCAACGGATATTTTTTGTGTTGTACATCGATTTGGAGCGGGATTGAGTCGCTCTCAGAAGTAAAATCTATCACAAATTGTTCTTTTGAACCTTTTACTTGAATAATATTATCTACCCTATTCTCCTTGAATTTGTAGTAACTATCCCCAGCAATATATACAGGGTAATGCTGCTTATCCGTAAAGATCAAGGCTGAGTTAGCGAATCTATGCTCGGTGACTGTTCGAAAAATATCTGTCATCGTCTTCACTACAGATTTCTTTGCTAAATCTGGCGCTATGTAATGTGATTCATAGCTGTCGGCAAAAATACTGACATCAAACAGTGTTTGGCCAAAATTGCTGACCATGGCCACACGATGCTCTTTCGGGGCTATCGTCTTGATTAGAACTGTTCCATTAATTTGCCTTGAAAAAGCATCGATTTTAGCACGATAAACCATAGATTCAGTGGTATCTAAAAAAAAGGTATTAACTTCTTTCGCATTTTCGGGTCTAACACCAACCGCATCAACATATTGGTAGCTTCGACAAGAAAACAAAAGAAAAACTAAAAATGCATTATAGGTTAAAAATCGAATCATCAATATGTTTGTTTACTTTCTTATTTAATAACACAAAACGTGTATAATCCTTGGACGGTTCGGTTAAAATAACTTCCCGGATATACTTATCAGACGGTGAAAATATGATCTCTATTGTAGAAATATACTTTTTGGCGCCTGTTATTTTTGGCATTAGACGAACCATATTCGCACCATCTTTTATAAAATAACTCACGGCGAATTCCTTTTGATTATAATCTCCACCACGCATGCTAGAGGCTACTAAATCACTAATCTTTTCAAATTGATCACTACCCATCATATTGATCGTACGTTTATTCCCTCGATCATTAATTTGAATCTTCCTGTTTTTAAAAACCATGTCGTAAACAAATGGTGATAGGTACGACCACCGCAACAAATTTGTACCCTTTAAGTACAACTTCCCTTTCGAAACGATCGCTTTTTTCATAAAACTCATATGCTTATACTGCACAAAATCGGCCTGTAATGTTTCTATCTGGCCTAACTCACGCAAAGATCGCTCAAAAGATTGAATCTGTCTAGCATCCATCGGGCGAGGCTGACTCCAACAAAAAAACGGGATGATCAATAGGAAAATCGATATAAAACTAGTCCTCATACGCTTTCAAATTTAACAATTTATCTATTGTTATACATTTGTACCCATTTTCAATTAAGAAAGGTAGCAAACGTTTTATGACCTCAACGGTACGTGTCGAGGTATCATGAAAAAGGACAATATCACCGCTACGGAGTCTTCTAACCACTCTTTTATAGATCTTCAAGTCCTCTTGTATAACCGTATCCAAAGAGCGGTTACTCCAGCCGATGACATGGTGCTTTGTAACTTTGACTGCGCTCGCAATCGAAGGATTAGTCACCCCATAGGGTGGCCTAAAAAAACACGGCACTTGACCTACGACCTCTTGTAACGTCCGATCACAAGCATGTAACTCCTGCGCAACTTGTTTGCTACTCATAAAACCAAATTGCGGAGTATGGGTAAATGTATGATTTCCGATGAGGTGTCCTTTACTAACAATTTCTTTGGTTAGCTCAGGATATTTAAGAACTTGTTGACCGATGCAAAAGAAGGTCGCTTGGATATTAAATTTCTCTAAAAGTAAAAGTATTTCTGACGTATTGGCACTCGGCCCATCATCAAAGGTCAAAGAGACGACTTTATTATTCAAACTCTCACCTTTATAATAGGTCGATGTAAAATATCCTAAACGGATGTCAAAGGTACCTATTGTTATAATCACTAGTGTTAGAGCAGAGGATATCAACAACCATATAAATGACTGCCCAGCAAAGATGGCGAGTAAAGCTAAGCCATTTATAGCAATAAAAATTGGAAATAGAACGGAATGTTTTAACATGCACGAACAAGAATTAAGGAATGGTCTTTCCCATTAAATTGGTTATAAACTAATATATTTGTTAACTTATTAATAGTTCTATTGTTATTCCAATAGAGAACATCGGGAATTTCTTGATCTTTTAATACCCGAGCCGCTACCGCAAGCCCAAAAGCCGATGCTGTGTCGTACTGCCCAGTTAAATGTTTGTAATACAATGAGGGAACCTCGTAAAAACAGTTATTGAACGTCTCGTAATACGTATCATATTCCCGATCACCATTTATCCCCATTACCACAGCATCAATTTGTTGATCGCTAATATTTTGATCTACCAAAAACTTTTTAACTACAGTTGGGAGGTCGTCTTGGTTGACTTCGTGTTGAAGGTGGATATCAACGACCTGTGCGTAGCTGGAATCTGAGTGCTGCGAACTTAGCGTAAAAAAGGTTGCTCCCTCAGCGTAATTTACACCTTTAGAAATACTGTTTTTCACAGTTTCTTGTTTATCATCCTGTTTAATTTGACCAATCAACTGTAACAAGTGATAGGTATGCTCGGCAATTTCGTCAACACCGCCTACAAGTATGTTATTGGCCTGGGCAGCTTGTAATTGCATGAGTGCATCAAGTAAAGCAGATTCAAAAGAAACCGACCGATGTACATAAGTAAAATTATACCCTTTACACCCTAATCTGAGTGCAATCTGAGCGGCAACAGTGTTGTGTGTCGACTGAATAAAAGAGGTTGGTGTCAAAAATTCTTCTCGATTATCCAACATACTTCGTAAAAATTTCTCTGAATCCATGGAACACCCCAAACCTGTTCCTGTAATGATAGCATCAGGAGTAAATCCCGCCGCCTCATCAATAGCCTGTTGGGAAGCATAAATACCCATCTTGATCCCCTTCGACATACGTCGAATCATAGCCGGGGATATGAGGGTCTTATAGGAGGGCGAGATGACTTCATTAATTGCATTATCGAGCTCGCGGACATTGCGAAACAAATCCATACCCCACTCCCCTTGAGTATTAACAGATCCTATTCCATTAATGTAAACATTGTTCATTCTTGTGCAAAAATTAAAGTAGAACAATTACCGCCAAATCCGAATGAATTCGATAATACATAGGAAACATCCTGTTCTACTAGAGTCGTTTGTGGATGGAAGGGGAATTCCTGCATTGGATTTTGAAAATTGAGATTTGCGAAAATTCTATTGTGTCGAATCGCTAATATACTATAAACAGCCTCTATTGCAGCAGCCGCAGCCAGGGTATGCCCTGTAAACCCCTTCGTAGAACTAAACAAAGGCGGCTTATCGCCAAAAACGCGCGACATGGCATAGCCTTCAGAAAGATCATTATTTGCCGTTGCCGTACCATGGACATTGATATAGTCGATGGAGCTCACATCAATATTTGCATTTACCAGTGCTCGCTGCATGGCTAAAAAAGCACCTTCACCATTCGCAGAAGAGGCCGTTTGATGAAAGGCATCATTTGCATTTCCATAACCTGCTAAATAAGCTAAGACATCTTTGTTTGCCGCATGAACCGATTTTTCAGACTCCAAAACCAAATATGCTGCTGCCTCTCCAAGATTCAACCCCTGGCGTTTATCATCAAAAGGTTTACAGCATTCCTCCGAAAGGATCATCAAGGTACTAAAACCATTAATTGTAAATTTACTCAATGCATCAGTCCCACCTACAATAACCCTATCCAGCCTTCCAGAGGCTATTAGACGGGCCCCCATCATAATTGCATTTGCAGCAGAAGAACATGCTGTGCTGACCGTCGTAACAATACCCTTCACACCGATATCATTGGCGATTTGTTCCGTTGAATCTCCTGCGTCATGCGTTGTGATATAAGGATGCAACTCGGGGTTATCAGCATAGTCATAGAAATACCGTTCTGTATAATCCATCCCCCCAACACTCGTGGAGGATATTAGTCCCGTTCGACTATTCCCTAAATCTTCTAACCCTGCTGACAACACGGCTTGTCGTGCTGCATAAATACCTAAAAGTGTAGTCCGTGTATAAGGTTTATGTATGTCCAATTCTAAAATACGAACCAACTGCTCATTAGAATACTTAATCTCTCCGACAAGGATTTCTAAGCTTCGTTTAGAAGGAAAATTTTCTAATTTGGAAATGCCGGGATTGTCATTCAAGAGGGCATGAAGATTTTCTTCGACAGTTAGACCTATCGAGGAAATAATTCCCATGCCCGTTATTGCTATCTTCCCAGTCCCCATTAGACTATTTCGTTCGGTTTTCCGAAATATAGGAAGCCATTGTACTTATTGACTGAAAAATAGCCTTTCCTTTTTTCGGATCTGACAACTTGATACCATACTCCTTGTCCATCAACACAATTAGCTCCAAAGCATCAATCGAATCTAGGCCTAAACCATCTCCAAACAGTGCGTCATCATCTTGAATATCTGCCAAGGCTATATCCTCTAAATTGAGAACATCAATAATTTTACCTTTCAATTCTTCTTTTAATTCTGTCATTTTTCTAAAATAAAACTTCTATATTTTCTACCGAATGTACCCTTGAGCCATCACGCCCAACAAGATACAAAACCGCTTTATAATTTTCTTGGAAATATTCGATCCAACCACAAAGTACCTTTTCGGCTCGCTTAGATTGTAGCAAGTAAGCGGTATATGTATAGATCAACTCTGTCGGATATTGCTGATCTACAAAAAACACATTTTCAGTCTGCAAATTATGCCGAATACTTACTTCTCCTGCACAGATATTCGCCAGGGTATATACGAATGTTGCTGGGCTAGGAAAAAAATTCTCAGGATCCCGTATGGAGTTCATATGTTTAATGTCACTATCCATACTACCAGACTGATTCGCAAGTACAATCGCAATATTAGTATTCGAACTGCCTTTTAAAAGATATTCAGCACTTAACAACGCCAGTTTGCTTAACGAATCCATCTTATAAAATTTGGGATAATCCAACGCTAAATCACGAAAACTCGTTTTAACAAAATCGGCGTACTTTAAATCAGGCTCTCGTCCAATGGTCTGACCATCTACTGCGATATGTTGCCCCTGAATTTCACACGTCTTCTCAATGTAGAACTTCTCTAACATACTTTCTCAATTAAAAGTGCAACATTACTGCCACCAAACCCTGAGGAGCTTTTCAAGAAACGATTAATTTCCATATTTCGCAGCGTGTCAATAACATCTATCTCCCGTGATACACCAAGTTTTTCAAAACCCATCGTAGGAAGTAAAATCGATTCTTGCATTGAACGCATTGCAATAACAAGTTCAAGCAGACTAGAAGCCCCTAAAGTATGCCCAAAATAACCCTTTAAACTATTAACAGGCATATTCAATAATCCAAGTCTATCAAACGCAATCGCTTCCATCTCGTCATTATACTGGGTAGCGGTACCGTGTGCGCAGACATAATCAATCGACTTAGGGTCAATGTTAGCCTCTTTAATCGCGGAAATAACACTTAAATAGAGTCCTTCTCCAGTTCTAGATGGTCCTGAAATATGATTTGCATCGTTTATTCCTCCTTCACCCAATATTCGAAAAAGACCTTTTTCTGCAGACATATACACGCAAGCAGCAGCTTCGCCTAACGACACCCCCGAACGAGCAATATCAAAAGGTTTGCAAGGAAGCTCACTCATAGCCTGAAAAGCATTAAAGCCTGAAACGACAAAAGAAGTAACCACATCACCAGCAAGAACTATAGCATCATCATAGCGTCCCATTTGCAGTAAGCGCTTGGCTACCGAAACGGCAAGCGATCCTGAAACACAAGCATGGGATACAATTACAGGATCAGTCTGAAAACCTAAGGTTTGTGCAATTTTCTTTGCTAATGTTGAGAGCCGTGCTTGAACAAAATTATCTGACTTTAAGTAATCTACATTTCCCTTGGTTGTTGAAAGAATTAACGCTGTTCGAGGACCTGGTGAGTACTTTTTAACTATAGGAGCAGCTGCAGTTAGCATAATTTGCTCAAGGAGCGTATAACCTCTTGTAAAAGTTGTTAAGATCTCTTGGTTGATCTTGCCGATGAATATATGTTCAAATGGGCCCACATCTTGCTTAGTAATACCTGTCCTTCCAGACATCAGTTGAGTCCAAGTCGCATCCAAATCACTCCCCAAAGGTGTCACACAATTAATATCGTGCACATATATCGGCTTCCATTCCATCATTACAAACCTACATTATCTTTCCAGTCTAGAATAAATTTTGGCAAATTCAATACTAAATTGTTATCGATATCCAAGAACACTTGCACAGTTTCTCCGGTACAGACCAGCTTGTTTTGTTCATTATATATCTCGAACTGAAAAATCAACTTTGCGGCGGGCGTATCGTGAAACTTTGTTACTACACGTGCGATCTCGCCGTACCGAAGGGGCAACTTATGCTCACAAGAACTTTTCACTACCGGGGTGGTATAGCCATAAGATTGAACCGTTAAATAGTCAATCCCATGCTGTTTCCCAAATGCTTCGCGCCCCTGTTCAAAATACAAGATATAATGGCCGTGCCATACGATCCCCAGTGAATCAACCTCATTAAACCGGATGGGGATATCAATCGACGCCTCAAGAGAAGATTGGTCGTTAAACTGTTTTTTTCTTCTTATCATAAAATATTGCTAGCGCAAGTGTCAGCACAAAAAACAAAAATAGCAAAATAATTTCAGGAAGAATATCGTGTAAACCGCCATGCCGTAGTAACACATCATAAAACGCACTCAAACCCCAATTCATTGGAGAAATCGTAGATAACCTCTGCATCAAAGGAGGCATAATAAATACCGGCACCCAAACACCTCCCAATGCTGCTAACACCACAGTCAATGTGGCGCCAAATGGTGCCGACTGTTCTTGAGTGGTAGCAATGGTACCAATTAAAACGCCTAGGCCAATAGCAGCCAAACCACTAAATAATGCGATCACACTTAGCCAAAAAAAATTGTCTCCAATATGGAAAGCCTGTAAGCCTAATGCAGGAAATAAAAATATTCCCACTAACACCATCAAATAAAATTGAATAAGACTTATAAGCAAATAACAAATTGTTTTGCCAACTACGAATAAGGAATACGATGTCGGACTTGTGGTAATACGTACCATCGTCCCTTGTGATTTCTCTTTTACGATATTTATTGATAACGGCACTACTATAAAGAATATCGCAAACAATGACCAAGCAGGAACGTTGTGTTGTGCCGCATTTGGAATCTCCTGCTGATTTGAGTTTCCCGAAGCCTCCTCCTTAAAAGATATAAATTGCTGTAAACCAAAATTTTCTACCGAGTCATCTACGAGTTCTTGCTGAAAGGTTGTATATATAGCTCGAGATTCTACATTTGAGATCAATTTATCGATAGACATCCGTATCGCGGTTTTGAATGCAGCTTGAGTAGCCGGGTCAAAATAAAGTATCACCTCACCTGGATCCACTATTTTAGGAATCGCAGTAACCGTATCCATACTAAAGTCAAATTCTGCAAGTACCTTATCAACATTTTGCTGAACATGTGTCTGTAAATCCCTTGTTAGGTTCTCGGGTAATATTATTGCTAGTTGGTAGACCCCACTATGAACTAAATTTTTCGCCTGCATCTGTGTAATAGGCCGACCATCGATCGAATCTACCACGGAAAGCTCCCCATTTTCACCAAGGTTATCTATGATAACCCGCGAAACGCTATCATTATCGTTGTCCACCAAAAGTACGGAGACTTGACTACCGAGAATAGACTCAAACGAGCCTTTTTGCACCATTGTAACAGCAATTAATAAGAGCAGGGGCATCACGAAAAGAATCACCACTCCCCCAATATCACGTATTAAAAGAAGCAACTCCTTTTTCAGTGATAAAAGTACTTTAAACATCCCGCAACCCCCTTCCTGTAAGATTGATGAACACGTCTTCAAGATTTCGCGCTTCCTTAACTTCAGCAATTAACTGATTAGGAGAACCATCTACTAATAACTTTCCTGACTCGATAATACCAACACGGCTACAAAACTCTTGTGCTTCTACTAAATGATGTGAGGAATAAACGATGGTGGTACCCTGTTTATTTAATTTATTCAAATATTCGAGGATCGCTTTTTTAGAATGCACATCTACCCCTACGGTTGGTTCATCTAAAAATAAAACAGCGGGTTTATGCAATACTGCGGCAAGAAGATTAACCCTACGCTTCATTCCGCCTGAAAAGGTCTCTACTCGATTATCAGCGTACGCATCTAATCCCAGAGCCTCTAAAGCACCGTTAATACACTCGTTTAAATCCTTTAATTTAAGATTATATAAACCCCCAAAATATTGTAGGTTCTCCCGAGCAGTCAAGGAAGGATAAAGCGCAAAATCTTGTGGCACTACACCAATACGTGTTTTTAATTCCTTTGGAGATTTTTTATAGGTTAAACCACAAATGGTGAAATTTCCAGAGGTAGGTCGTATTAAACCACATAGCATTGAAATTAGCGTTGTTTTTCCCGCCCCGTTTGGCCCTAGTAACCCAAAAATTTCACCCTCTTGAATCGCTAAATTTGCAGCGTCCACAGCATCGTAGGTCGCTCCAAGATAGCGTTTACTTACATCAATTATATCTATTACCAACATACTCAAAGAGATCGCTTCAATTTCTTAAAAAAAGCCTCTTCCAGATCTGCCAGGCGCAGGAGGCTATCAGCTAGCGCGTTATACACATCATCTTTATTGCTTCTATTTTTATAAACGCGTGAGGCTTCTAAAGCAAAATCACGCCACAAATCCCCAATAGCAGTCATTTCCATAGAAAGATCTAGCAGTTTCTTATTTTCGATCAATTTGCCAGCTTCCTGTAAAAACGCCGAATAGATATATCGAAAACCACCTCCGCCGGTTCCAATCTCCTCTTGCATACGGACCATTTGTGCGAGATAATAATTCGTTTTTCTTACACCAACTTTTTTTGGCCAACCTCGAATGGCACGCGCAACCATACGCATTCCACGTACACCAACTATGGGCACTGGCGCTAGCATATCGTTACATGTTTTCTTAATAGCTTTATGGATGGCCTTAGTCCAATCAATATGAGTAGGAATGTCTAGCGGATAATAGATATGACCTCGTGGAGCCAGCACACCTTTTGCAAAACGAACTTTTTCTAACTCCACATCAGTCAACCTGTTCGTATTTTCCATTGTCGGATCACTAATTAAATATTCATTTTCTTTCTTGCCATAAACGACAATATTATGTGCATTAAAATGAAATCTGTAATCTTCTGGAAAATACGGCAAATGATAAACACCCACCTGTAAACCACACGGAGTTCCTTCACGAAGATTTTTATCTAAAACTTGTTGAGCTTTTCGTTTATCTGAAAACTTATGTCGCTCTATTTTGATTCCTAACCTTTTAGCTAAACGATTAAATATCCATCCCGGGGCAGGTCTATAACTAAGGCCCGGAGCGTGATTAACCTTCAAAAACGGTAAATACACGTAAAACAACCCAGACCCTAATCCAAAAACCATCGGTTCACTGATCAGGAGACCTTTGTTGGTAAGTAAATTCGATGCGACACCATTCTCACAATGCGCACTTATTCGGTGTTCAAATTCTATTTGCATTCTACGCCGTTAAAACTTGTTAACTCTTCAATGCGCATATCAAATGCTTCTGCATATTTTAAGAGAATACGATGACTTAATTTGGCAAAAACTTCCGGCTTGGCATGCCGTTTTACGCGCCACTTCCAAATTCCTGTATAGTCCGACAGAATCTGCCAGTCCATTCGCTGCACTTCCATAAAGTAAACTATCGGGCTCACTCGTCCAGCAAGTAAATCATCTTTAGCTCGATCAATACGTTCTTGAAGTTCAATCATCGTTTGATCTTGCACCTCATTCTTCACGTCCCAGCCCGTACTCAATGCAGTGGTATATTCACCGTTTTCATCCAATGCATAATATAATTCACGTGAACCTTTCTCAAATACACGACCATTATCTTGAGGTACTTCCGATTTCTTCATATTTCACTATTTTTTCAGAAATAAATTGATTTCTGCATTAGCTAATTCGAACTCATTATATATAGCGTGGACAAACATCGTACAAATCGTATAATCCTCCCCATCAAACTGCGAGGTCAATGTAGAATGCGTAAAAATGGTATCTCCTACTTTCGGTAATTTGAATACCGAAAGTTGCTTGATAGCTGAAATAAATCCAATAATACGTTTATCTGAAATTGGATTATAATTCTCATCATAGAACGTTTGTCCAACGATGGATGAACAGGTCTGCGCCATATTCTCAATTAAGCCTATTTCTTGAAAGTCACCGTTTCTAACAAATATATTATCCTCGTTGATCAGAAAGCAACATGAAACATTTTTTGGAGAAATAGCAATTATCTTATCTACCATCAACATGGGTCGACGATGGGGCAAGAAGAGTTCTATATCGACAGCAAGCTGCTGATGTTGTTCGTTCATCACGTTACGGCTATAACAGTTTTCATCTTCGCTTTTGCAATTATTTCTCCATCTAATTTAGTAATTATTTCGACTAATGTGACACCCATGAATTCTTGAATTATTTGCACCTCACTGAATACTCTTTCGCCGATTTTCGGAAGGCAATAAATCTCCACAAACTGTATTGCGCCAATATATCCCACTGGGGCAGGTAAATTTTGTAAATAATAGCTATATCCTGTGTGCAAAGCAACTGATTGTGCCATATGCTCAATCAATCCACTCTCAGTCAACTGAATGCCTTGTGTAAATATGCATTCCCTAGTAATTAAAAAAGAAGATTGTAAGGTAGTTTCTTCAAAGACTTCTAGCGTGCTGAGCATCACTATCGGGTCTTTTTGAGGTATAAGCTCACCTAAACGCTTTCCCGAGATTGGTAATTCCATCAACATACTGTTAAATAGGCGTAAGCATAGGTAAATCGTGCACTCTCAGGTACACACAGCATCACATGTTGTCCCTTTACTAAGCGCCCAGAAGAAACCAATTCTTCTAACATCAGATATACGGAGCCCGCTCCAACATTGCCCACTTCTTTTAAATTCATGAACCACTTATCTTTAGGAATTTCTATTCCCGCACGTGCAAAACCGTCATATAGTCCATCGACAAAAAAATGAGAAGAAACATGTGGGAGTAAAAAATCGATATTATCAGGTGTTATTCCATGCTTATCCATGGCTTTCTTCATACTCTCAACACCTTTTACGAGAATATATTGATCTAGTAGTTTGGTGTCCTGCTTAACAGAAAAAATGGATCTTTCTAACCATTCACCCGACGGCAAATCGGAAAATGAAATTAAATTACCATCCGTATTCTTCTCCGCCCCGGCATACATGCATACCTCCAGCTCATGAGCATACGAATAACCTTCCATCCAGTCAATACGTAAGGAAAGCTGTCCTCTTTTCTTATTCTCTAACAGCACCGCTGCCGCCCCATCTGAGAGCATCCAACGAAGAAAATCTTTGTTAAAAGCAACTATCGGCTGCTGCTCGAGCTTTTTTAGGTTTTCTATCTCTTGATTAAAGTGTTCTGCAAGCATCCACGAAGACATCCTTTCAGATCCAGTGCAGATCGCGTTATCCGTACTTCCCGATTTTACCGACAAATAACCAAATTTCAATGCGTTCATTCCTGCGCAGCAATTTCCAGCAGCAGAATTCACCTCCATATTACCATTACCTAGCTCACCATGTACCATAACGGCATGTGAAGGCATCAGAAAATCGGGCGAGGAGGTCCCACAAGATAAGAGCTGGGCGTCACTGGCAGTGAAGGTATCATCGAATAACCCATTTACCGCTTGAGCTGTTAGTTGTGCATTTGTATGTGTAGCACGGCCGCGCTTAGTTAATGCATAATAGCGTGTTTGAATCCCATTATTGCGTAGGACTATTCGTCTAGCTTTGGATTCATGATCATTAATTTTACCTAAATACAATTCCATTTCATCATTAGAAATGGGGTCGTTGGGTAAGAACTTTGAAATTCTATTTATATATACTTCTAACATTTTATAAACCCTGATAATGTTTACGCTCTTTTTTATACTTAAAAAAGTATAAAAAAGGAAAAAGTAGCAACTCTATCAAATATACAATAGGCGAAATGCCATAAATTGCAAATACCACATAATATTTAAAAAACCGAATCAATCGGCGTCTGTATTTTGGATTACTCAAAATAAGATTCGACCAAACCTTAAACATCCTGTTCCCTTTTTGGTCCATGGAAACCAGAAAAAAACGATAATCAACGGCACCAATACGAACGAGCTCCTGTTGCATCCCGTTGTATTGTCCCTGTTTCAAAAACGGCAAAATAATATTACCGTATTTTGAAGCGCCTATAATCTCCTTTTCAGAAACTCCTGGCAATGGAAAAATACCATAAGCATGTCGTTTTACACCAGAAAAAAGCCAATCTACTATGGTAATAACCGATATCAAATTATGATTTCTGTCTGTCAACGCTATATTTCCAACAAGCGATGCCCGTAGGTTATCCAATAGTGTTTTCATTTTATCCTGCGCTAAAGCCCACATATTGCGGCTACCACTAATTGTAACAACAGGTTTGTCCGCAAGTATTTGCTGTGCGAATATACTTTTCAAAAATGAATTAATCGGAATTGATGGCGTCAGATACCACACCTGGTAATGCAGTAAAATTAAGTCATAATCTGTTTCTAGTATCTTTGGTGCCGGAGGATGTATTTCTTCAGGAATTTGCCTAAAGGACTCCGGAAACGTATTAAAGAATGCATCAGATTTCCAAGGAAACGGGAAGGCATGTACCATCTTTATTTCGTAAAAATCGACGACGATGTCACTATCATTTAAAAAAGGTGCCGCAATGGAGTGTGCTATTTCTTCAAGCTGTCCTGATTGCGAAAAATAAACAAATAAAACATGCTTCATAAGGTTCTATCTATTTGAGTGACGATTCCAAAAATCAAAAAAATTAAACCATTGTAACGGATATTTACGCAAAATTCCTTCCACGCTTTGCGTATATGCCATTAAATATGAATTTGGATCCCTTCGTTTTATATTTTGCGCCTCTCGAGCATATAAGTGATAGTGCAAATCCTTATCTTTCATTACGTAAACAAAAATCAGTGGAGCCTTTAGGCGTGAGGCAAGCAGAAATGGACCTGCAGGAAATTCCGCAAGCTGCCCTAACAACTGTCCTTGAAGTGTCTTCGAACCATCAAAGTAGCGATCCCCAGTAAAACAAATTAGTTCATTATTAGAAAGAGCCTGATTAATTTCAAATACGTGAGACATGTCATCGGTAATTTTGATCAGTTTAATTCTGGATTTTCCCGATATCTGCTCCATGTATTCCTTAATTTCGGTGTGTTCTTGATCAATCGTGACTAAGTTGATCTGAAAGTTGGCGTCAATTTCGGAAAAAAAACGATCAGCTATTTCAAAATTTCCCACATGTGCTGATATTAAAATACCTCCTTGCTTCTTAGCAAGTGACTCTTTAAGAATCTCTATACCGTCAAACTCATAGGTAAACTGATCACGCAGCCCCGCAGAAATGGCAACCTTATCAATAAGAGTCTGTCCAAAAACGTAATACGTGCAATATACTTTCCAAAAAGATTTCCAGGTGCTATAACCTTGTCTTTTATTTAGGTAATAATAAAGGTGTTGGAATTTTTTTGGATAAAAAAGAAAATAATACGCAGCAACAAAATAAAGCAGTCCATAGGCCGAACGAACTCCAAATTTCTTAATTAGAAAAATAAAAATTTTATAGCCAAGGAGTGTCCCTTTAGATTTTCCGTCCCATTGGCGCATATTTAGGTAATTTATTTAATTATTCCTTCACTGCAATCTTGTGCTCTACAGCGTCATAAAAATCTTGAAATGTAACCATTCCAGCGAAATCCGACTCTCCTAGTTTTACGCCAAAATTCGATTCAATGATAACT
>JAALOO010001078.1_pt1 | contig 20640 bp, 25 predicted proteins | sample 7257641 | NCBI WGS metagenome assembly JAALOO01 (sample SAMN14085613, study PRJNA598686) | mite metagenome | biome: ENVO:01001000; feature: ENVO:01001002; material: ENVO:01001226; isolation source: single female mite from University of Michigan culture on fish food culture... ...
TTTTCATCCTATTCTGCTAGTCAATTGCCACTCAAAGTGAGATTCATCAGCAAATGTAGTTGCAAATGGGCCTTTTAAAAGGTTTGCACCAGTGTTGTCCGCTGTTTTTTGTAGCGGTTTTCTCCATTTTATAAAACTCATTAAAAAGGTACTAAAAATGTTATCAGTAAAACTTTAAAAAAGCAGCAACAATAAAATCAATCAATAAAAGTAATGTAATAGAAGTAATGTTATCCCTCACGTCCCCTCTAACTTACTGTTCATTTTATAATCATGAGTGATTAGGATCAATCAGTGTCAGTTTCAAACAGACAGTCAGTGTTTGTGTGTGTTCTGCAACCATTCATCAACTTGTTCTTTTTTGTTTCTTTTGCTTTTTACAAAATTTTATTTGAATGACGTTAATGGAAAAGAGAAAGAAAGTGAAAGATATAAAAGTAAAGAAGCCGGGGTAATTACACTTTTGCTCTCTCAGCTGTCTCAGCTGTCTCTCTGCTGGCAAACCCTTTGAGGTTGCACAAATTTTGCTTGCTTGCATCTTCAAACGTTTGCTCACCACTCTCTCTCTTTCTTATAATCTTCTCAGTTACTCTCTGTTCGCCACTGTGAGTTTGCCACCGGTTAACTAATTGCCTACTAATGAAAGCTGTATTTGAATATTTCAAACATGAAAAAGGCCCAACAGACACCGCCAACTGACACCTAAAACTCTGCGGAAAGACACACACACACACACACACACACACACACACACACACGTGCACAGTCATCGAAGAATCATTGAGATTTGCAAATAATCACGATTAGCTAATTGTGAATAGCAAGTGCTTTTTTTCTTGAAGGGGTTTTTCGACATTCGACACAGGCTTCTTTTTACATAAATGGGAAAAGGCGTTGTTTTTATCACTTTACTTTATTTAAAAAGAAGATGATTTGATAGCAGACATTATTTTGTTTTTCTTGTATTTATTGCACCCCTTTCATCCCTGCCCAGCGTTGTGCTCATTATATTACTTACCACCATCGTTTGCGGTGCTTGATTGGAAAATTGAGATTGGCTGTGCAACTATTATTTTACTGTGCATCAACTTTTTACTGCTGCTGCAAATGAGCTGAAAAGTGAGCTCATACAGAAAAAATTCCTTGAGGGCACACTTTGAACTTGAAAAAGTGATGTGAGCACTAACTGTAGTTTGGCTGATTAGTATGAGTAATTGAGCAGGCTCGTGTCTGCCGTCTCTGAGTCAGAGAAAGTCTAATTACCATCATTTTCATCATTTGATATTCAGCCACTGAAGCTGTCACTGTTTGTGGCTGAAGCGTTCAGTTTTTTTTGTGCTAAAAATAATCCTCCGAACTCTAGTTCAACTGTCTTGTTTTTCAATTTTGAAAATTATCTTTTCAATTAATCAGCCAACATGTCGCCCTCTTTACCCTCATCTGATCACCATCATCATCATCATCATCATCATCATCATGTTGAATCACCACCATCACCATCACCACAACCAGAATTAACATCACCATCACTGACAGTAGAAAAATCATCATCATCACCACCTCTTTCACCCTCATCACCCTCACCACCTTCGTCTTTGGCCTTCCTCAACCTGCGCTACTCGGTGACCAACTACGGTCAGGTTGGCTGGCCCAAAAAGGCCCTACTCAGACGACTGAATGGGTCATTTCACGCCGGAAGTCTCAATGGACTGCTCGGCGAGAGTGGCAGTGGTAAGTGCTAAAGTTATAGTAGCGAACTCTTTTTTCAAACTTTCAATTTTAATAAACTTCTTTTTGCAGGCAAAACGACCTTGCTCTCAGCCTTGTGCGGCAAGTCCACCTCAGGCCTCAGCCCTTCCACTTCACTGTATCTAGGTCGAACCGTTTCTCAGCTAAAAAACATCGGCTCATACTTTGTACAGCAGCACATCCTCGAGACGATCGAGGGCTCGCTGACCGTCAGTCAGCTGCTGCAGTACGCCTTCCTCTTTAAGAATGGACTGGGCCAAGAAGTAAAACAAAAGATGGAGGGACACATTGAGATGATCACCAGTAGGCTGCTGCTCAACTCGGACAGTTTAATGAAGCGACGATTCAGCGTCTGCAGCGGTGGTGAACAGAGAAGAGTCAGTGTGGCGCAGGAGCTGATGAACCTCAGTCCGCCTGATTTTCTCTTTCTCGATGAGCCGACCACAGGTCAGTTTTTAAGGTAATAAAAGTTTGCTCATAGAATTAATCCATTTGCCTAAATTAGGTCTGGACAGTTATGCTGCGCTAGAGCTGGTAAAGTGTCTTTCTGAGCTGACCTTATCAAGTGAAAATAGCCGCCTCACAATCATCGCCTCCATCCACGCCCCCTCCAGTGAGCTTCTGACGTACTTCAGTAAGCTGTACGTCCTGGCAAAGGGCATGGCCATCTTCAGCGGACCACCAAACTCTCTGAAAACCGTTCTCGAAGATCAACTAGGCAAAGGAGTGGTGGGCAGGAGTGAACTTTCGATTGAGGCGCTGATAAGGATCTCTTGCTCTGATTTAGAGACTGAAGGAGGGTGTGGCCAAAGACTTCAGAAACTTGCCCAGCACGCCCTGGAGACGGAGTACAAAACAATCACAAAGGAAATTGCCTGCTCAAACCTTCTCCCGCTGCCTTCAGGACTTCCGGACTCCCGAAAAGCTTTCAATTTTGGTGATCTTTACCTCGCAACTTGTCGCCACTTTCGGGTCACTTTTCTAGCCAATGGCCTGCACCTCTTCCTCCAAATGGCTTTCATCCTTTTTACGACGACTGGTTTCAGCCGTTTTTACCCCAGTCCAGCGATGGTACTCCCTGATGGGTGTTACACCAAACAGGCTCAAAATTATACTAATGAAGACGGCGAGGTGATCACCTCTTGTGGGCGGGGCGGAAGTCTGCTGAGGGACTTTCACCTGACGGAGAATATCAACTTTCAGTCTATAAACCGGGAGGACAACGCCTGCATCGTCATGCTCATCACCGCCCTGCTGTACAGCGTTCAGATGGCGGTCTTCCGGTCGGAGCACCGCAATCGCTGGTACAGCATGGGCGTTTTCCATTGGGCCTCGGAGATTGTCTGCAGCGCTCAAATGGTCCTCTTTACGTCGATCATCTCCACCTACTCGTACTTTCTGGTATCGGAACACGCCATTGACGGCTATCGGATCAACTGGACAAGGTTAGGTCATTTCACCGCCTGTATAGCAGTCAGCACCGTTCACGGCCAGGCGCTCGGCCAGCTGGTGGGCGTGGCCTTCAGCGGCTTCCGCGAGATGATCTGCATTATGTTGGTCATCTCCTACACGATGCACCTCCTTCTCAACGATTTTCTCTTCAAGTCGGCGGAGATTTCCGTCGCCGGGTATCGGGTGCTGGCGGATATTCTCGGTATGAAGCACGTGACGCGGTACCTGGTGTACGTCTTCTACGGAATTGACCGCTGCAGGGTGGAGCTGGGACAGGCAAGTTGGGTGCTGGAGAAGTACGACGTTCCGGAGGAGTTTGCGGTGCTGGTGCGAGATTTGCTCCGTCTGCTGCTGGTCAATGTGCTGGGCATGAAGGTGGCCGCCTTTGTGGTGATGTACCTTCGCTTTAGGGGCGGTAGAAGTGGTTTTAGAGGAGCATTGGGAGAAGGAAAAGAAAGTGAAGAAAAAGTTGGTGGTGGTGATAAGGAAAATGGTTTAAATGTTCTATCATCAAAGTCACTATCACAACCACCAATGCTGGCCGTCGACTTTCCCACCGGACTGAAGAATTCTCATCTAGATTTATCTAAAAACGGCAACAGCAAAGACAACAAAGACATTAACAACAACGTCGAAAATGGGAAAATAGTCAAAAATCAAAAACCGCCATTTCAGAGCAGTAAAGATCGTCGAATAGTCATCGCCTGGCGCAACCTGAGCCTCCTCAAGTCACAGCCATTTTTTGAAATTAGTCAGTACACCTCGAGTAAAAGTGAAGCCACTTTCTCACAGCCGCCGGAAATGGTGCTGAACAGCCTCAATGGCGCCTTTACCTTTGGCAGTCTGAACGCAGTTATGGGCATGAGTGGCGCAGGTAAGTTCTTCATGAGGAAAAGTTCGACTTTTGTTGATCATTTTTTATATTATAGGAAAGACCACCTTCCTCCGTCTTCTAAATGGTCAAGAGCACCGTCGTCTAAGTCCTGAAAGTGCTCTCTTTGTGAGCAATAGCACTCCTCTTTCCACTGTTTTCCTCACGCAGGAAGTAGACGGACATCTGATGAGAGGATTGACGGCCAGACAACTTCTCATCTACGCATCAAAGCTCAAAAACTCGCATCAAAAGAATGTTGATCATGAGGGAATTGCACTGGGACTGCTTGAAGAGCTCAATCTAGGAGGGACGGCCGACACAAAAGTTGAACGACTGTCTGGTGGAGAGCGAAAGCGATTGGCTTTGGGTAAGCAGATTTTAAAAAGGTTTTTGAAGGGTTTGTAACATTTTTATTATCTTCTTCTTAGCTCTTGAGCTGACCTCCGTGGTGATGCCCAATCTGATTCTCGTCGATGAGTGCACCTCCGGGCTGGACTCCAATTCAGCTGCTGTGGTGAGTTTGTGATAACATTTTTTAAAGTCCAAACATAAAATCTCGTTCTTTTTTCTCATTAGACTATTTCCACCCTGCGCACCTTCACCCACTCTCACCCAATCACCATCGTCGTCTCGATTCACCAGCCCAACAGCGAACTCCTCTCACTCTTTGACTCACTTTACGTCCTCTCCTCGGGCGGCCATGCCGTCTACAGTGGACCGCCGGATGGAATTCAAGGTCACCTGAATGAACTTTTGTTAAGTTCCACAACAGCAGAAAAATCGGAGGAACTGTTTACAAATGACGAGTTTCCCATTGAGACGCTGATCAAGTACAGCAGTCTGAGGGTGGAGAGTAGTGCCATAGTACGGCAGCTGGAGACGATCACTCGTCTGGCTACAACTGACGCAAAACTTGAGAAGAAGCTTCTCGAGGAGACGATCCCGCTGGAGGATGACAGTGTTCTGGTGAATCGAGTCCGCTTTTCACCTTCCTCGGTTTATCACCTATCATCTCGTTACCTCGCCTACATGGCCGGCTATCAGTGGAAGCTCTGGCTGCCTTTCATCGCATTCTACCTTGTCTACGCCCTTAACCTGACCTTCTTCTTCTCACCCTCGATTGCCGCCGTTTCCGGCTGCCTTTCCCTGGAGTCCGATTTCTTCAACGCCACGCTGGGCTGCTCTGAAGAAGCTCAAAAGCAGCGAGAAACAGAAAAGCTTCTCTACAGCAACATCATCTACAACTTCTTCCTCTGCAACCTCCTCCTGATGATCGTCCTCCTGCAGACACCGCTGAACCTCATCTACGAGCTGCCCCTCTTTGTCAATGAGCACCGAAACGGCTGGTACAGCACCGGAAGTTGGTACCTGACAAAGTTCGTCTTTGAGATGCTCCCACTGCTTCCGGTCCTGGCCGGCTACGTGTGGATCGTCAACATCTACGATCAGTACCTGGAAAGTACTGGCGGCGGAGGAATGTACTGGTCACTGCTGTCGGTGATGATCGTCGCCGTGGCCACGGCTCAAGGTTTTGTTTACGTGGTTTTCCTCTTTGTTGACGGAGCAGTGATAACCGGTTTTGTTTTGGGTAAGTTTTGGGGCGTTTTTAGGTTTAAAAACTAAACTTTTTTGTGATTTTCTCTTTCAGGTACGGCGACCATGCTGCTCCAATTTCAGCTCTCCAACGTCTTCACCAGCCTCTCGTCGATTCACTACTTTTACCAAGTGCTCTCCCACCTTGCCTTTGTTCGGTGGCCCCTGCAGGCGCTGCTGGTCCGGGAGTACGGTTTTGACCGGTGCACTGATAAACAGGTGCATCCCATTCTCGACTGGCTGGGCGTTGATAACGGGACGGAAGGTTTTACGATTGCGATCGTCTGGATGATGGTTAATTTGGCCTTTTGGCGAGGACTTCCGCTGTGGATGCTCATCTGGAAGGTCAATCCAAGTGGAAAAGTGGTTTCAGCAAAAAAGATTAAATCATCTCAAAAAGAAGAAGATAAAGTGTATCTGGATGATACGAAGTCTTTTGACTCTAAAGTGTAGATGAAATGTTAAACAATTTTTTTCCGGGTAAGTTCCATAGACAAGGCTATGAAGTACTAAAGGTACGTTTGTAGCGCTGCAGTTTTTTTTGCTTGTTTGTCAACATTTTTTATCACTCGTCATTTAGATGGTTCAATTTTTTAAATGTCGAATTTCAAAATTACTACAAAAAACTTTTTAGCTTTTAACAATTAACTTTGTAATTTAAAAAATTAAAACCATTAGAAAGTTGCCTAATTGAAATCATTACGACCATTTATTTGTAAGTGCAGATGAAATATCACATTGAAAGTTTAATGGGTACAATTTTGTGGTAAAATCTGTTATAAAATGCTTGTCTGTGTACCGTAAAAGAATCAAAACATTTTTTATTTTTACTGATGCGATTTTTTTATTTTTTAAATCAAAATGATTTCAGTTTCAGTAAAGTTTGTTCTAGTTGCAGCGTTTGTTGCTTTATTTTTAACTAATGTTGAGCATTTCATCGATGCTGCACCAAGCTCTCAAGGAGACGCAATATCAAATATGTGTAAGTGTTGTACTGCTATCGCCAATTTTCAAATTTGATTGTTAATTGTGGCATTTTTGTTGACAGCTCAAATTACGGGCAAGATCAACATTCCGCAGATCACCTTCTCTGTGCAGATGTTGGATTCAATTAACGGAATCAGAGACAGTATAAAAGAAGCGGTGAATGACGCTTTCAGCTCAGTTTTGCCGAAAAATCCAATTTCTTCTATTAGTGGCATGTTTTCCTGAAAAAAAGGAACAAATGCTTTATGTCTAGAAAAACTGTGCATTCTTATTTTAAAAATAAAAATTTTAAAGATTTTTTTAATGTGTTGTTTGATTCTAAAACTCAAAACTAGAACTTTATAAATTTTTTTAGAATTTTTTGTTAATCTTAAAAACTGTGCTTTTTCTATAAAATGTTTTTCTAAAATTGATCAAAACTTTAATCTCTAAACGTTTTTTACTAGTGAAAATGTTTTTCTTTTTCTTTGCCAAGTTTTCTTCAGCTGTTGTTGTTGCTGTCTTTTTGTTTGAGATAATGGTGATGATCAGTGAAACTACCACTACCACAATCACCACGACAACTTCCAAAACTTCCACAAAAGGCCCGTCATCAACACTGGAAACCACAACTGAACTGGTGAACTTCATTAAGAATTACTTTTGACCCCTTTTTCTAATCTTCTTTTTCATCAGCCATCAAGCACCACCACTTTTTCACCCTCCTCCTCTTCAATCAGTCCTTCACCAAACACCACCACCACCTCCCAAACTCCCGACCTAAGCGACCTTTGGGAGCTGATACTGATTGCCGCCAACGTGGTGATGCTGATGATCTTTGTGCCGGTGATGATCTTGTCCATCTACTGCTACTGCTTCACTGATAGCTGCAAAAGGGAGGATGATGAGGATGATGATAAGAATAAGGACAATGATAGTTGGGATGATAAGGAAGGTGGTGGTGGTGGTGGTAAACACGGAAGGAGGGGCAAGGGCCATGGTAGAAAATGGAAAAACAGTCGATACGGAAAACAGGGAAAAGGAAACGGAGGAGGAGGTATTCGCCGACTGTTTGGCGGCGGCAAACCGCGGAACCTCTCTCCGAAAGGGACCAAGACGACGAAAACCCGGTCGAGCCGGGCCACCGCCCTGCGGACGCCCTTCACCGCCAAGTTCAGCCGCCTCAGTCGAGCTACCTGCAAGATTCTCAGCCACACCACCAGCGACTCGGAGAGGGCGGCCAAGGAGCGGCGGCAGCGGCAGATGAAGGCAAAAGCTGCTGGGGTGCTACTGAAAACTTCAACTGACACAAAGTCCAGTGGAGGAGTTCAAGGGCAGAAGGGGCAGATTGGAAAGTCGTCTGTTTCCGGTGCAGTTTCAGCTGCAGCAATCTCCCCCTCCTCTTCCTCTTCAACCTCACCCTCGACTCTGAATCCGCCCATCGCCAGAAGCTCCTCCAGCTCCAAGATTCAGCCTTCAGTTGAGAGAGTTGGCAGTAGAGGAGGAGGAGGAGGTAAAGAAATTGGAAAAGGAAAAGGTGACATTAAAAAGCCCTCCAGCAATGTCCTCCAGCAAAGTCGACCAGGTCATCAGCAGCCAAAACAACAACAGCTGCCGCAGCAGCAGAAGGGAAAAATCAAGTCTAAGAGCAAAATGTCGACCGCAGCAGCAACAGGTGGTGGTGGTGGTACGTCACCAAGTAAAAAAGTACCACTTTCAAAACAGCAGCAACAGCAACAGAAAACTCCTTTCAAAAAGACCGGGTCTCCAGCAACAAAGGCAAGAAAGTTCTCAAGCAAGTTGGGCGGCACCTGCAACAGCAGCAGTGCAGCGGCAACGCCTAAAAAGTCTTCAAAAAAGTAAAATCACTTTGTTACTTCTTCAGTTCATCACAGTTTGAAATGTTGTATTGTGTTGGTGTTATCTGCCATTAAAAGCTGCTGCTAAGTGCACAGTGATTCACTGCCGGGTCACACTACAGTTATCCGTTTGAAAATAAAAAGTTTTCTTTTGGAGTGAATTTAATTTCCATATTTAAATTGAATAAAAAAATGAAACTTTAATGTAAAATATTACAAAATTGCATAAAAAACATTTAAACAAAATCCAAAAAAATACTTTTTTAATGAACCGTACAAGTAGCTTCTGCACGAAGCTTGTGTTACTTTCCAAAGTTGTTTCATGCTGTCAGGTAATCAATTTGCAAAAATGTCAGCAGCAAACGTGAAACGGGCAGGCAATGATGGCAGCTGATGGGTAGCATCAGCAATCAGCACAATCAGTTGATGTTTGAGCACCGCTGAGTTGATCATAATAGTACCAGGACACAAAACGCCAAAAAAAATAATGCTACTCTTCAGATGTCTCCTCGTTTTTGCCCTCCTTTGTCCGCTAATCATCTCAGCCTTCTCTGATGAAAGTTCTAATGAAGTAGAATCTGTTGAAAGTGGATTTGAAGATGGCTCCGAAGAGGAGCCACTGCCTTCCGCCTCCTACTCCTCAAGAGGCGCTCCCAAACGCCGCAAAAAGGCAAAGAGCAAAAGCATGGCCTCAAAAAGCTCTCCCCTGAAGTCAAAGTCAAAGAGCAGCAGCAGCAACGCCAACACAAACCTTCTCAACAGTAAAACCACTTTCTCTGAAACTTCTAAAAGCGCTCAAAGCATTGTCAAATCGGCAGTGAACAACAAGGGCAAGCAGACGCAGCAAGAGAAACTCTCTGCTGAGAATGAGAGCAAAAATTATTATCCCCAAAACGGCAATATCAACATCATCAACAACGACTACCAGCCGTACATTGAGGAGGAGAATGTTCCCGAGCTGCCACCGTACACTAACAATGATAATACTAACAATTACCAGCAACAAGAAAGCAGTCTACCACCCTCCATCTTTGAAAGTTCACCCTACCCAGACAATGAAAACGGCGGAAAACTCCTTCAACTGCAGATCATCACTCGTCGCGGCGACCGGACGCCCTTTTGGCTCACCAAGAATGACCACTACAAAGAAACAGATTTTGTTGAAGGCATCAACCAACAATACGGCACTGGAAAGCGGCGCATCGTCGAGCTAGGGCGGCTGCTGCGAAAGCGATACGCTGATTTTTTTGGTAAGAAAATAGTTTAACAAAAATTTTGAAGTATCTGATCAATTTCTTTTCACCCTCAGATGACCTCAAACCACAGGAGATCGTCGCCGAGGCGCTGCAAGACCTGCCCGGCAATCCGCACATTGAGTCAACCTTGGCACTTCTTGCCGGTCTCGCCCCGCCCATTCCCGAAGTGGAACCTCCCCAAATCTGGTCCCACTACGACCCCTTGGCCCGCCTATGGCAGCCCATTGCCGTGGGCACCATCGAGAAGTCCCGTGCCTGGAAACTGGACCCCGAGGTCCCCTGCAAGTCGGCGGAAATCGTCGAGAAGGTGAACATCACTCGGGTTCCTGCGCTTCGGAAACTTCTAGAGGAGAACCGCCCCTTTATCAAGCACCTGCAACGCGTCACCGGCGAGGACTTTAGCCCCAAGGGGCGGGGCTGGATGTACATTGGCTACGTCCTCGATACGATAATCAGCGAGGCGGCCTACTTCCGAGAAGCTTTCAGAGCGCCGAACTGGCTCGACCGGCCAGCGCTGGTAATTTTAGAGCAAATCTACGATCAGGTGTACCGCGTTTTTGGGAACGCCCCTCGGTACCTGAAGACCCGAGGTGGGCTCCTGCTGCGCGGCCTTCTCGATAACATGATCAACACGGTGGCCGCAGGTGGAACTGGAAAGCCCAAGGTCTACATCGCCACCACCACCGACAATATGATTGCCATTCTGGAGCACGCGATTGGCCTCTTTCTGGGTCGACCTGACTTTGGGGCCACCCTCCTGCTGGAACTTCGTCAGCCGAGACGATACTTAGAGGCTAGTTCCGCTCTGGGCTATGGACCGGCCCAGAGCCTTGAAGAGCCCACCGTCCATCTCTTCTACGTCAATGCCACCAACAACTTCGAGGTGTACCCGGTGCCGTTGCGACTGTCGCCTCGGTTTTACCGACTCTGCCCGCACTATCTCCACTGTACGCTGACCAACTTTGCTGTGGGGTTGAAGGACTTTGTCATCAACGGCGGTCAGGAGGAGGCCGCCAGGCTGTGTAATCAGGTCTAAGGAGTTGTTGAAGGAGTTGTTGGAAGTTTTTTTTATAGAAACTTTAAATTTTTTTTGTTTAGAAGTTTTAAGTTAAAGGAAAGATCAAGTTTACATTTACATTTGTTAAAGAGTTTAACAGGGAATTTGCAACCTTTTTTACGCCACATTTCGGTACTTCCTCTTCAGCCCAAAGGTTTTGAAGTACTTGTCGACAAACTGTTCACTGAGATTGAGCGGTCCCATCAGCTTCTCCATCGTCACCAGTTCCTCACTGCAAACCCATTTTTCCCGCAGGCCACCAAGCCGAGTGGGAATAAATTGCGGATCAATCATCGCCGGCAGATCACTGGCCTTCTTGAAGACGACCAGCTCCGCCAGCCACTTGGGCATCATGCCGACGATCATCTTCATGAGGGCGTTCAGCAGCCAGGGCAGCTCGACGATGACGTGCTGGCGAATGCCTCCTGGATAGTATCCTAGAACTTCAATCTTGAACTTCGTCACCTCCAGGTCGACGCTGTTCAGGGCGCCGCCGGTGGCGTCGGTGACGGCGATGAAACCACTTTCGCCCGCCTCCCGGTCAATCTTCTCAAAGCAGTGCGCCACAAACTGCTTCGTCATCCAGCGAACCTCCTTGAAGATGATCTGATTTCGGGTCGCCTCCCACTGAATCGGCCGCCCCTCCCGGTCCCGTCCGACCATCTCCACGCAGTTTAGCTCCCAAATTTCCCGCGGAAAGGTGGCGTCGGTTCGCTCGTGAACTCCAAAGCTCTGCTTCCAGGCTAGGGCCCGGCAGAGGGCGCTGAAAGCGGCGTCTTCATTTTGGTCGGGTTGGTCCAGGAGGTAGCGTCTCACCTGCCACTCCTCAGTTCGAACGCGTTCAATGTCAATAGGGTGATATGTGGTCGGGTGGTAGAGGACTTCCGCGGCGAAGCGCTCTCGAAGACGGGCGACGGCTTCGGAGGACATTTTTGGTGGCAAATATTATATTTTGGTTGGTTTTCTTAGAGAAGGTAAACACAAATCACAAAGTTGAAGAAGTTTTTTTGGAGAAGGCTCTGGTAATTAGCAAAACGACAGATGCTTTGATGGTTTTATGCAACGTTTGTTTTGAATTGATGACCAACGCCAACGAAGAAGTGTTGTGATGGCGAAAAAAGTGGTAATCAGATTTTCGCAGAAAAAGATGTTTTTGTAAAAAAATTTCACCTAAAAAGTGGAAATTTTTTAATAATTTAAAACGAAATTAAAAAGAAGTTACGCTACTTGCAAGTTTCTTCTTTTTTGCAATTGCTTTTTAATTACCTAAGAAAGAAGCTAACCACAACACAGCTGATGAAGATGGTGGTGATGACGACGACTATGCTGCTTTTGTTGTTGTTTCAACTGCTGCAGCTGCTGCTGCCACTCTTGTCTGATGGTGATGGCCACTGTTTCTCGTAGACTTCTTTTCCAATCAAATCGATAAACTTTATCCTCAGAGAGGATCACTGAGAAAGAAGTATGTGTTCAGTCTCTATTTAGCAGCAGCTAATTTCTCTCTTTTGCCTAACATTTCAATTGACGTCAGGCGCTGCTGATAGCAGGCGCAAAATTGTACAAAAATCGCACAGCAGCTTTTGCTCACCTTTTTGTGGAAGAAAAAATGTTTTCTGTTGAATACCATATAACTGGGCAAACAGACCAGCTAACAAAGCAGCACTAAAATACAACAGAATACAGTGAGCTAATATTTGCGTAAGGTTTTAGCTTGTGAGAGAGGAGCCAACAAACAAAACAAAAAAGTGCTAAGTGTTTGATACATAACACAATGTGAGAGGTTTTTTAGCTTAAAAAATGTACAGAAAAAAAACATCAGTTGTTTTTTCAAATCAAGGACCACTTTGCAGAAACTGACCGTCTCGCATCGTCCTCAGGTCCTTCATGAAGAAGTAAGCGACCACGGCTATGACAATGGTGAGAATGGCACCTAAAAAACTACCGTTTCCGGTCAACAGCTTGGCCACATCAACAAATGAGCCCAGGCAGGCAAACACCACAAAAACGGTGACCACGCAGAGATTGTGATGGGCAATGCCAAAGAGGAAGATCGCCTGAACTAGCACCGCCAGCACCAGGTAGAAAATCAGCAGCAGGACGATAAGAGTCTAAAAAAAATGTGGTCTAGTTTTAGAATTCTTTCAGACAAAAAGAAAGGCTCTCTTACCTGAATTCCTTTTATCTCCTCCTCACTGTGATCACTGGTGCCCGTTTTAATCAAGGTTATAAAAAATGCTAAGCTGGCGTTCACAAAGAAGATGCTGATCACGTCAAGAAAAATGCTCACGGCTAGGAGAATCATCAAAAAGTACTTTTTAGCGTAGAAGTGCTTTGGCTCGCCGGAACCACTGACAATTTGAAGGACGTTTGGTGGATGGGTTTGAGGTGGAGGAGGAGGAGGAGATGGCTGAGGGTAAACTCCCGGATCCGGAATGGTGTACGGCTGAGAGTCCATGTTTAGTTTTCGAAAGTTGTTTCTGCCGTTGTGAAATGTTTGCAACGTCTGATCCAGACACTGCAGCAAACTTGGCCAGTGGTCAGTCAGCCAGTCTCAAGGTCAGGTCTCTCTATTCATTTTTTTATCTGATGTTGCAGCCTGGATTCTCTATATGACTTCTGCTGTTGCTGCTGCAAAAGTTGCCCGTGGAAACGGGTGCAGCAGTTCCAGAGCGTTCTGGTCTGCTGAGTTCAGTGAGCAGGTACGTGATGGTAATTGCTAATTACCGTCACGTACTGTCACCAGAGAGTGAGTTAGTGAAAGAGCGGGAAATGCAAACATTTTAATGCGGTAATAACCGCACTAAAGAATTCTCTTTTATTACTGGACAGTGTAGAGTGCAATGAAAAAAAGATAAAAATTAGTGTGTGAAAGCTAATTAAGAGTGTTGGCAAAATAGAGAACTGTGACAGGGTGAGCTTACAGACTTTTTTGCAACCTTCTAAGACTTTAGAGATCACACAAATCTGCGGTGACTCACATTCTGCTCAGATTCTGCTACTTTGCACCAACTTTCGGTCAGTGTAAGTTAAAAAGAAAACATTAAAACCGTTACACAAAATTTCCTTTTTGTTTTGGTGCAGTATCAAAGTTAAACTTGACATCACCTAGCCAGATTTGCTTAAACAGCGACCGGTGCGCTGCTAACGCTCTGATAGGCTGGCCGCTCCTGGTCTCGAATCAGGCGAACGTCGCGGAGGTACAGGTAAAGAAGGACGGTCAGCAGCAGATTGCTGACAAGCCCAATGTAGTTGACGACTCCGAAGGGGTAGACTTTGGCACTGTCAAAGAGGGCTACAATGAAGAGGACAATCGTGCCTATCACCGACAGCGCCTGAAGCACCGTCACGGTGGTGAGCAGGGTGAGGTGTCGTCGAAGCACGACGACCGTCATCAGGAGGAGGTAGGCGAGGTTCAGGCTGCCGCCAATGTACACCATTGCCTGAAGTTTCTAGAGATATGCAAATCAAAACAAAAATAGTTATAGTTATTGTTTTTTTTATGTTTCTGCTCTTAAAAAGCACTAACTCCACCCACTGACCTGGTTTTCCTTTGTATTGGCTGGCTTAAGATGCTTCAGCACTACCCTGCCTGCACTCTCCGTCACGATGATCATGTAGAAAACGGTGCGTATGGCTTCGAAAATCATCACCAACAGGAGACTTGCCTTCTTTAGCGAAAAGCACTTGGGAAGAACTGTTGTAGAGTAGGCCACTCCTGTGGCAGCTTTCTGCTGGTGCATGATTACTTGATTTGGTAATTTAAACAATCATATACAACGTTAAACTGAACCACACAATTTAAGAATAAAAAACTGGTTATACTTTTGCAAGTGATTTGATTGCAGCAATGGCGCACTGTTCTTGAATGTTCGTCTTATTTTTTTGTGCTCGTAAGACGATCAAAAGGCCAGTGGTCGTTAAGGGTAACCATTAAGTTTTTTTATCTATATGGAAGCGTAAGGCAATCTTAAAAAACTGTGGCAACGTCTGTCACACCTTTTAAGAAGAAATGTGAATTTTTATTGCTGTATATATTTTTCCCAATTTTTTTTATTTTGTTTAAAAAGGCTTACATTATAATTCTTTTGTTTTTAGGCAGTCTCATACTTGACGCTGTTGTACGCCCGCCGTCGCTCTTCGTCCCTGATCTGGCGAATGTCTTTTAGGTAGATGTACAGCAGGACGGCAATGGCCAGGCCGAAGAGGGCGCTCATATAGCTGAAACTTTGGATGATGTTGCTGCTAGCACTGTAGCCGCCGCCGCCGCCCACCGCCTTCAGGAAGAGGTCAATCACCAAGGCGAAAACTCCCAAAATCTGCAGCACCACCAGCGTGGTGACGATGCAGAGGTGCCGAAGTAGGACGCCCACCAGCATGAAGAGAAGGTAGGCGAGGTTCAGAGCGCCGCCGATGTACATCGCCACTGCCAGAATTTTCTATGGGGATAGAGAGTCGATAAATTAGAAATCAGAGTTGAGAAATTAGCAGTTTTTTGCCCCTAGATCTCCACCTAACATTTTTTGCCCCTTTGCCCCTTCCCCCCCCCCTCTTACCCGAGCTTCCTCGGAGTTGCGATGCAGTGGCATGCCTTCCAGCAGCTGATCGGCAATCGCCTCCGCCTTGACCATGAAGTAGATGGTGCGCAGCGCCTCGAGGGCCATCACCGCCAGCAAGGCGCACTTCTTCACCATGTGGTGCTTCAGCGGAACGGAAGTAGAGTCGGTCATTTTGTTTTTCTCTTTTTCTTGGCAGGAGTTTTGCTGATTTAAAATTTGTAAATTTGCACTACTATCAGTGTTATTCTTGTCTCTGTAAATGAGACCTGTGACGAGGCGAGAATGCAGCCGTTTACTGCTACTTTTTTGTTGTTTGCAAACGACAGTGTGCAGTGCACACCTGGATTGTATTACTATTAGTGTTGTATTGCGCTTAAAATCAGTTTTTTGCTGTTACTGCCACTTTACAACCGTCAATCGCTCTCGATTACCATGTCTACCATCATCGGCTGGTGATGTTGTTATAATCTTATTTTAAGAAAACGGTTTGTGATGAGATAGTACAACATTAAAAGGTTGCAATTGCAAAAAAATGGAAAAAGTTTTTAAAAAAATAATCTTGATGCTATGGCAACGTCAGCAATTATTTTGATTCTTTGCCATTTTTCCCACTTATCAATTCAATTTATTCCCTATTTCTCCCTTAACCAGCAGTGCAATCAAGAATGCATTTGACATGATAAAAAGCAAATTTTAATTGCAGCATTCTTTTTACTAAATTAGTAAAAAAATTTGTAAGAGTAAAAATGTACACTCTACTTGATTTTAAAAACTAAAACTTTTTGTTTAAAAATTGAAAATTTTTTTATTTATTTGTCTCATTCAACTCACTTCTTTGTCTTCTTCTTCTAGGCGACCACGCTGTTGACCTTGTACGCCCGCTCCTGCTCCCTCATCAGGCGAATATCCCTCAGGAAAAGGTAGGCGACGAGGGCAATCAGAACGGCAATGACAGTCGCCAGGTAGTCGGTACCGCCGAAGAAGAGGAAGGTGACCAGGAACAGCAAGGCGCCCAGCACCTGAAAGACCGTCAACGTCGTCACCAGACAGACGTGGTGCTTCACCACGCCGTACACCATCGACAGGTGGTAGAGGATGTTCAGGCCGAAGAGGACGTAGACCAGCACGGCCGTTGCTTTCTGAAATGAGGTTCAAACGAGAAATTAAAATGAAATTTCATGACTGTTGGTAATTATAAGATCCTTACCCGGCTCTCCGGCGTATCCAGCTCTGGATACTGGCGGCCAATCCCCTCGTACACCGCATGGACGTACAAATCGACCAGCGTCAGCTGGTAACAGGTGTGCAGGACGTCGATGCCGATCACCACCAGGAGGATGAGCTTCTTCACAGTGAAGTAGTCGGGTTTAGTTGATTCGTTCATTTTTTTGACAATGTTTTACTTTGGGTAAAGCTTTAGAAGTTTTAGTGTACACAAAAACAAAAGTCGAGGTGAAGTGAAATGAAGCTCTGTGCTCTTTGCCGAGACAAACTGCGTGCTCCAGTAGTGATATTTGATATCGGTGTGGTCTTCGAAGACATTGGACGATGATAATTTGCCCACCGCCAGAAGATATTGCCATGATTATCAATAGTGGCTGAGCTTCTTTTTCTTTAATAAAAATAACTGCAATTGTAGAGCTGATAACTGAAAGAAGCTCTGAGCTATTTTTCAAAGCAGAGTTATCAGGCAAAAGCTGCAAAAACAACTGGGAAATTGCTGGCAGACGATGACAAAAAAAGTGTTTGGTTGGTGGTGATAAACCAATTTTTGTTTCTGGCAATATTGAAGATATGGCCAAGTTAGTCAGTCAGTCAGGCAACCAGTTAGTTGGTTGGTTGGTTGGTTGGTGCAAGTAAATGTACAAGTTAACACTTTCAGCTCTGGTCGTAAATTAGAAACAGCAGCAGCAGGAGTTCTTCCCTTGACAGCAGCGCAATTTTTTTACGTTTAACCTTGAATTTTATTTGTTTTTTATTCCTTCATTTTCTTGCTGCATTTGCCGTTGGTGGTGATAAATGTGCTTGTCTAAATGTGTTTATGAAATAAAAAACAAAAAAATGGTTTATACCACAAGAGTTGACAAAAATAGCTTTTTCTCTTTTTGTTTTTAATTAGCATTACAAAGTGCACACAGCTAAAATGTTTTACATTTGAAAAAAATTAAACTGATTTTTTTGCACAAATATTTTGTAATCTTTTTTTAAGTGGTCAGAACTTCTTGGCGCATTTACCCCTTGCCCTGCTCTTGCTCTTTCATCTGGCGAATGTCCCTTAGAAAGAAAAAAGCCACAATGGCAACCACTACCGGGCCGAGGATAATGCCTTGAAAGCTAACCAGGCCAAAGCCAATGAAAAAAAGACCTAATCCGAGGGTGACGATCACCTGCACCACCACCAACAAAGTGACCTGACAAAGGTGATGCTGGTGAACGCCGTAGCACATCAGCAGGTTGAAGGCGATCATTGCCAGGGCGATCACTCCAAAGGCGGTAATCAGCAGGATCTGTTGTGAACCAACACAAATTTTTTTATGATTAAAAAGAGGATAAAGAAAATGATGATGATGAAAAATTTGACTATTTAAAAGTTTGTACTTTTCAAAAGCAGCTCCAAACACAGCTTACCATTTTCTCTGAGGACTCTTCGCGCTGCCCAAGCAGAAAAGCAGCCATTCGAAAGACAAATAAAGAAAAGGAAAACCGAGTACAATGTTCAGGAAAAGCAGCACTAGCAGGGTGTACTTCTTCAGTTTAAAGTACTTTGGCGTCTGAATTTTGCCCGATTCAAATGTGAACTGTGGTAGACGGTGATTGTCCTCCATTTTTGCTGATTAATTGCTGAACAAAACAAAATAGTTTAAAAGTGTAATTTTTTTGCTATTAAAAAAACAAAACTATGTTTAGTTTGTAGATTTAATAGTGCTCCTAAAACAGAACAGGCTTTAAACTGAACAAAGAGGACAGTACTGAAGTAGTAGTTTTCCATCAAAACTAGGCAAAGTTTGATTTGCACATTACTGCTTTATCTTTCTTTTCCTTTTTTTTCTTTTCTTATTATGCTTTGATAAATACGTTCGATAGTGAAAGAAATAACTTTTTTGTTTATTATTTCAGAGATAATTAAATAAAAAACCCTGATTTTATATTAAAAAATGATAAAAGTAAAAGCAAATTTTTTTAAAATGCATTTTCACAACAAAAAGCTCACCAAAACAATTTGTTTTCAAAAAATGTTTTTTATAAAATGTTTTTTTAATTTTCAGGCAGCCACCGCCCCTCGCTGCACCTTGGCTGCCCGCTCTTGCTCCTTCATCAGGCGAATGTCCCTCAAAAAGAGGTAGGCAATAACGGCAACAATCAACGGACCGGCGACATTGCTCAGGTCGGTGGCGCCCGCCAGAAAGCCCAACACCGAGATGATGGCATTGATTCCCTGAAGCACCGTAAAGGCAGTCACCAGGCAAATGTGGTGCTCCTTGATACCGTAGAACATCACAAAGCTGAAGACGGCGAAGACGGCGGCCAGCAGGCGAATGGCCGTCATCAGCTTGTCTCGGCTCTCCTCCGAGTCATCTCTGAATCGCAGCAAGATGGTGTTGGCGACTTCCGGCGCAAAGAAGAATAGGGCCACGCAGACGACGATGCCCAGGCCAATCAGCACCAGCAGAGTGTACTTCTTCAGCTTAAAGTACTCGGGCTCCTGGACAGCTCCAGGAATGGACTGCTGGGGATACTGCTGCTGGACCATGATTTTGGAGGATGAAGATAATCAGTTGATGTTTGTTGAGTTTTTCTTTGCAGAAAGAAAATCACACGAAACGCACAAAAATGTTAAAATGTAATGGGCACTTTCTCTGACGCTGAGATGCGACTAATCGGCTTTGTGGCAATTAAATAAATTTCAGTTTTTTTAACTGAACAGTACGCAAAAAAGTCTGCCATAGACTGAAGGGAGGTACCCCTGAGCTGAGTAGTACCCCCAAGTCATCACGTATCCGTGCATCTGATCTGAAACCAGTTGTGTGCTATCTTTTAGGGGTAGTGTACTTTAACTGTAACCAATCAGGCTGTTTTTTGCTGAGTTGCATAAATCTGATCAGAGACGATTTTTAGTGTTTTTACTGTGTGGTGACTGTTCAGCGTGCCGTTCTTTCTTGAAATACAGCTACCGTTTTAACCTTGAATTTTGATGTTGTTTTTCTTTCTTTTTTTATTTTATCTTTCTTCTTTTTAATTCTGTCAAACGACTGCCCCAAAAAGGGATGCTAAAAATGAAATGTTAAAAAACAAAAATGGTAAACGACAATTGTTTTTTTATTAAGATGATGATGAAAGTTATGACAAGTCTCTTGACAGGTAGATTAGTAATGAGACTAAATGAAAAAAAATGTCAAAAAGTGGGCGAGACAAAAGAGAGAAAAAGCAAAACAATTTAGTTACATTAAAAAGTGTGTTTTTATAGAAACAACATCTTTTTTGCTAATACTACTAGTAATAGCATCTGAAAATAAAAAAAGAAACTCCTCTTTCCCAAATCAACTTCATTTTATTTCATCCCTTTTAGGCAGCACCTCTGCCTGCCGCCGTCATCTTTCCCGCCCGCTCCTGATCCCTCATTAGGCGAATGTCCTTGAGGAAGAGGTACCCAACCAGAGCAAGGATGACCGTCAGCGCGGCGGTGATCAGGCCACCGCCCCCAAAGAAGAAACCGAGCACGGCAAAAAAGGCGGTGATGCCGTTGAGGACCACCAGCGTGGTCACCAGACAGATGTGGTGCTTCTCAATGCCGTAGAACATTAGCAGGTTGAAGAGGCCGCCGATGACTGCGCCCGCGCGAAAGCCGTTGGTCAGCGATTTCTGAATTTAGAAAACGATGTTATTTTACAACTGTCAAATTTTTTTTATAAAATTTGTTACCAGATTCTCCTCCGTCCGTTCGGACGCCGGCTTGCTGGCCAGCATACTTTCGGCGCTCTTTTTCGCCTCGAAAAAAGCGTAGATGCAGTAGGCGATCTCCACGATCATCACCACAATTAAAATGGTCTTTTTCAGCTTGAAATTCGGCGGCGTCTGCACAGTGCCTGATTCAGTCATGATTGCTTTTTACTTTTTGAATTTTAATTTTAATTGTAATTAATGTTGAAAGAGGCTGAAACAAGGCAAAGACAGTGTTTGTTTTGACAAAAGTGAAGTGTTGAAGTGCTGAAAAAGATGTGAAAAGGTTGCCTGCCTGTGGCCAACTGAATGGTGGTAATGATTACATGAGCAGAATTGT
>JAALOO010001079.1_pt1 | contig 20628 bp, 22 predicted proteins | sample 7257641 | NCBI WGS metagenome assembly JAALOO01 (sample SAMN14085613, study PRJNA598686) | mite metagenome | biome: ENVO:01001000; feature: ENVO:01001002; material: ENVO:01001226; isolation source: single female mite from University of Michigan culture on fish food culture... ...
CTCTCTCTCTCTCTCTCTCTCTCTCTCTCTCTCTCTCTCTCTCTCTCTCTACAACTTTCTCTAGTTGCCTGGATGCGCCTCGTTTTGCAAACGTGTTAGCCCTTCCAATTGCAAGCATTCTCCTGTACCGCCTTTCTGCTTCTCATTTAAAGAGTTTGGCATCAAGACATCGGTGCACTGCTCAACCAACTGACTGCAATCACCACCAGCCATCGACAGTTTTCTTTTGAGTCCAGCAATAAACACATCAGAAATCAACGGAAAAGATCATCCTCTTCAACTGACCACCACTTGGCCATGAAGTCCACAAACAGCTACCTCACCCTCCTCGCCTCGGTGGCCCTCGTCGTCGCAGCTCTCTGTGCCTCTGTGGAAGCAGGACGTAAGACCAAGCAAAAAACCACACCCAATCCTTTTTTCTTACCTAATGACGATCTTTAACCTCTTTAGCCGCCGGCGTCTTCGGCACCCCCGACCAGGTGTGCGGCCCCAATGAGGAGTACACCAGCTGCGGCAGCAGCTGTCCGGACACCTGCGAGACTATCCTCAACCCGGCGGCAAAGCGCGTCTGCACGATGAACTGCGTCCCAGGCTGCTTCTGCATCGCCGACCACGTCCGCGACGCCGACAAGAAGTGCATTGCCCAGTTTGAGTGCAAACAGGGCCCAAGGGGACTGGATGGGGCGGCTCCGGGCGGCGCCGCCTTCGCCCTCAGACCTCAGTCCGCTTTTGGAGTTCTATTTGTGGTGGCCGCCGCTGTGCTCCACTTCAGCCGTAATCTGCTTTTCTAAACAGTTACCGTTTTTGAAATTTGAAAGTCGCCGATAAGATTATAAATTCTTCTTTCCTCTAACAAAAAAGGTGCAAAATGTTTGTCATCGATTTGTTTTTAACTTCTTTTTTTTGTTAATCTTGTGTGTACATAATAAAACAGCCAGTAAAAGTAAACTTTGAAAAAATGTGCTTCAAGTCATTAAAAATGGCAAATGGCTTTGTTCCAGGATGAACCAGTTTAAAGTCGAATCGGCCAAAGGCTTGGATAAGTCTCCGAACAGGGCAACTTTGAGCGACTTTTTAAGTGTTTTCTGGGCGGCGCTAGCCGCCTCTGCCTGAATCTAGGATGCGTTCTTGAAACCAAATTTTCACCCTTGTATAACGCTGATTTTAACCGAGTTTTGCTCTTAAAATCTCTACTACGTTTTCATCTTTCCTTTGATGTGTTGAATGGTTTGGGTCAACCAAAAAATTAAGTTAGAGTTTAGGTGTGCAATCATTGTTTACCCTGATGCTGACCCGCTGTCGACTCCGCCTCCTTGGCGCCGCAGCTGTTTCTGCCTGTTTCTGCCTGTGCCTCTGCTTCTGCTGTTGTTTTCCCACCAATTTTCACCAGCAAACCAGCGAAGAAGGCCCTCGTCAACCGAAGAAGATCACCAAAACTATCTTCGATCACTTGCCAGTGTGTTTCCTATCATATTCCTTGTCCTTGCTGGTCCCACTCTCTCCCGAGTTGTAACTGATTTGCCTATCAGTCACTAGAGCGCGCACTACCTCCTTCTGCTGTGTTGCAGTGAAACGCCTGTCCGCTGCAGTGTGTTGCAGACTGGCAGACTAACAAACAACAAGTCTCTCTGTCAGTCAGTCAATGAAAATGTCTCTACGAGAGTCAAGAGAGAACTTTGGAGAAGAAGAGGTGGCCCCCGAAGAAGAGGCGGAAGAGGAAGAGGAAGAGGACGATGACGACATTGAGCCGAAGCTGACGTACGACCGCATTGGCAACGATGTGGCCGCCCTCCTCAAGATCGACACCGCCAGCTGCCTCACGCTCTACGAAAGGGTTTGTTTACACTTTCTCTTTTCTTTTCGGGTTTGATGATAACTTTCTCTCATCCCTTTAGTTCTTCGCCCTGGGCACACAAAGTGGCAAGCTGTGCATCTTTGACTTTCAGGGGAACCTGGTCCAGGCTCCCATTGCCCTGGTAAGAGGAGACTTTGATGGCATTTGAGAACGTCAACACATTGTTTACATTTCTTCTCTTCCCTTCTCTTTTTCCTTCGCCACCAGCACCGCTCTCCCATCAACCAGATCAGCATCGAGGAGAAGGGCGAGTACGTCGGCTCCTGCTCCGACTACCAGGTGGTCATCCTCGAGCTGTACAGCCGCGAGACCGTCTACTCCGCCAGCTTCGACAAGCCCCTGAAGACGCTCTGCCTCGATCCGACCTACGGCAGCTCCAGCGCCCGCCGCTTCGTCCTCGGCGAGGCCGACCGGCTGATGCTCTACGAGCGGAACATCCTCGGCCGCTACCGCAGCAGCTGTTTGCAGCACGCCCGGGGCGTCATCCGGGCAACTACCTGGCGGACGACCTTCATCGCCTGGGCCTCCGACCTCTGCATCAAGATCTACGACGTGGCCGGCCGGGCGCTGATCACGCACATCGACCGGGAGAAGGAGACGGACTACCGCATCAAGGCGGACCGCTTTCAGTGCAGCTTCTGCTGGAAGGACAACCTGACGTTGCTCACCGCCTGGGGCGGCTCCATTAAGATGTGCTGCATCAAGCGGAAGGCCTTCGAGTCGGAGCTCAGCCTCACCAGCATTGGCCTGGGCAGTTCGAGTTCGGGGACTGCTGGAAACGGCGGAGATCGAGGTCAGCAGCCGAGGTACTACGTCGAGCTGGGTGAGTACACACACAATCATACTTTTCTTTGAGGTGATCATTTGTCAGCATTAGCGTGATCATTAATCAAACCCTCTCTCCCTTTCTCTCTATTTCAGTGTACGCATTTAACATCGAGGAGAACCAGATTGCCTGCGGCGTGGCGCCCTTTGAAAGTCGCCTGATGATCCTCTGCACGAGCAAGGCCATCCTCTGTCCAAATCTGGGCGATCTAAACAGCAGCGCTGGCAGCGGCAGTGGCAGTGGCAGCAGTCTCTCCGTGGACGGCAAGCAGATCTGCCGCATCAAGATGGTGGAGCCCCTCAATGCCGACCTCTTCAACGACATCTCCGACGACCTGCTCTCCCCCAAGGAGTTCCTCAAGACGGTCAGCTGCAGTCGGCAGGTGTCGATGGCCTACCTGCCCACCGAGAACTTCTACCTCATCCTCTGTCCGAAGGACCTGGTGCTGGCGAAGCCCCGGGAGGAGGACGACCACGTCAGCTGGCTCATGGAGCGCGGCAAGTACGCGGAGGCGCTCGCCCGGGTCAGTGAAAGTGGCCACAGTGGCCAACAACCGAACCGGCGCTGTTACCGGCACAGCGTGGAGAGCGTGGGCACCCGCTTCATTCAGCACCTCTTTGGGCAGGGCAATCTGCCGGCGCTCCAACAGGCGGCCCGCCTCTGCGTCACCGTCTGCGGCCGCGACCGATCGCTCTGGGAACGCGAGGTGATTCGCTTCAAGCAGGTGGGCGCGCTGAGGCTCATCGCCCCCCACCTGCCCATCGGCCCGGAGACGACGCTGCAGGCGGCGCTCTACGAGCTAGTCCTCAAGGAGTACCTGGAGACGGACTCTGAGGGCTTCCTCGCCCTGGTCCGCGCCTGGCCGCCCAGCCTCTACTCGACGAGCACGCTCATCAAGGCGACCATCGACCGCCTGTCCGCCCACTCCTCCGACCGGGCCCTCCTCGAGGCGCTCGCTGAGCTGTACACCTACGAGCGCATCTACCGCAAGGCGCTCTTCATCTTCCTGCAGGTGGGCAACGCCAAGAAGGTCTTTGAGCTGATCTACAGCCACCAGCTGCTGCACCTGCTGGAGGACCGCCTGGTGCAGCTGCTGCAGCTCGACCCCGAGGAGACCAGTCGCCTGCTGGCCCTCCACCAGGACTCCATTCCCTCGGAGAAGGTGATCAGCCGGCTGAACGACCACCCGCGCCTGCTCTGCGCCTACCTCGACCGGCTGATCCACCGCGACCCGGCCGCCTGCGCCGCCTACCACAACCTCCTCTTTGACCTGTACGCCAGCTACGAGCCGGAGAAGCTGGTGCCCCTCCTGCGCACCTCCAACCACATCGCCATGGAGAAGGCGCTGGAGGTGTGCAAACGGAAGCAGCTGACCACCGCCATCGTCTACATTCAGGGGCGGATGGGCAACACCCACGAGGCCCTTCGCCTCATAATCGAGCAGATGGGCGACATTGCCGCCGCGATTGACTTCTGCAAGGAGCACGGCGACGCCGACCTGTGGGCCGAGCTGATGGACATCTCGGTGTCGAATCCGGCGCTGCTCTCCACCCTGCTGCGCGAGGTGAGCACCTACGCCGCCGACCCCATCGGCCTCATTGCGCGCATCCCCGAGGGCCACCAGGTGCCGGGGCTGATGGAGTCGCTGGTGAGGATACTGCAGGACTACCGGCTGCAGGTGACGCTGGAGGATGGCTGCTGTCGGGTGCTCCATGCCGACTGCTACCAGCTGATGGAGAGGGCGTACCGAGGGAGGGCGAGGGCGCAGACGGTGCGGCAGAGTTCGCTCTGTCAGGGCTGCCAGCGGGCGGTCATTGAGTTTGGTGAGTAGAACCGATTTGTTTTTGCTTTGCTTTGCTTTGCTTTGCTAGACTAGACTAGACTAGTTTTTGCATGAAGTAGCGATCAGATATCAATTGACTGACTGAACTTGTACGCCACTCTATCAGATCCGATGTACGCCAGCGACCTGGTGCTCTTTCAGTGCGGGCACGTCTTTCACCAGAACTGCCTGATGACGGTCGACGGACAGGTACTATCTGATTAGTTTCTTAGTCATCTTTTTACTTACTCAGATTTTCCACTTTCTTCCACTTTTTTCCTTCTCCTCTGCCCCACAAATTCTTAGAGCACCGTTTGCACGGTTTGCAGTGCACAGAAAAAAAGTCCTGATAAACGCGCCTAGCTTTGCGGCAGCTTTTTTCCTTCTTCTATCGAGCTTCCACTTCCAGGCAGCCTCTCCCTCTCTTTTCCACAAACTGTGCAGCTGCTTCACTGCGAACACTTTCTTTACAAATCAAACACACACACACTCTTACAATGAACTGAGTTCTTCCAATGTGATACCCCCACCCACCCCTTTTCCCTCCTACATTTCCCCCCACTAGAATGATCTATTTTCCTTGTTCCTGCTCTTGTTACTTAGTTTCATGGCCAGTGAAGAGAGGACTCCTCTCTCTTTCTTCACTCTCTGTTTATACTAATGATTGTCTCGATTTTATGACTGTCGCCTCTTCCTCCTCATCGGGCGCCCTCGCCGTGATCATCCTCAACATGACTCTTAATTTACTCTTTTTACTCTTTCGTCGTACGTTCTGGTGGCGGCTGTGTGTTATTTGTGGTTGTGTTGACGCTCGTTTGTTGTTGGTTGTTAGTTTTCTTGATTGCTGGCACTCTTGTAAATTGACGCGTGTCAAGTGTGCTTGCAGTGCCAACGACAGTAGCAGCAGCAACAGCTTTCTAATGTACTTTAGTGTTTATCCTGTTTGTCTTGTGCCGTTGTTGTTATTGTTATTGTCGCCATTGCACCGTTGCACTGGCCATTTCCTGTCTCTGACTGCGGCCAAGCATCGCCGCCGCCGCCGCCGCCGCTGCTGCGAATTGCAGCCTCCTTAGCGGCATCCAATTGTCAAGTCGAGGCAGGCAAAGGACACACGCCGTAATGAGCTCACCGGTGTCTACGAGCGGTCCGGGTGTTTTGGGTAGACTGGCAGGCCTTCCTTGAAAAGACTGCTAGAGTGTCTGAAACTCAACTTTAACCTTATTAAATGCCCAGTGCGCCGATCGGTTTGGTCGTCATGTCGACGAGGTGGTCACTGGTGACGGTGGCGGTGGTGGCTGACCCAGTCACTGCTCGGTTTGTTCCACTTACAATAACTCCAATCGATCCATTAATGTGGCGCAGTTTTCTTTTTTGGAGATCAATGTTTCACTCTCTGTGACTTCAGTATAGCACAACGTTTGGCTGACACCTGCGCGCCTGAGAATGAGAGCACTGCACAGGTTCCTACAGGAGTGTGGAGGGGAAGGATAATTGAATACTGACTGACGGCTTCTCTCTCCCCTCTCTTCCTGAGCTAATTTTATTTGACAAAGTCACGAAGGATCTCTCTCTCTCTCTCTTTCTCTTTCAGTGCAGCAGGTCACCACCACCGCTGCCTCGGTTTTGTCCTTTGTTTTTGCCTTTCTCGACCGCTTTTGCGTCCTCAGCGGCGGCGACAAAGCCGTACCGCAAGAAAGGGGTTGCCAGGCAGTGGCTGCTGCTGTTCTTGCTACAGACGCAGATGATTCACTGAATGTGCAGCGGTGGTGGTCGTGGTGGTGGTCGACGGACCAGTTTGCCTGGCTCTCTTACTCACTCACTCACTTGCTCGAGTGAAGCTGAGCCATTTCAGTTGGTGATGCCTACCACCACCACCAGCATATTCACACGTGGCAGTGCTGAAGGGGTAACTCCACCAGGGATGATGACGATAGTGGTGAGTGGATGTGATCAGTGGGGCACGGCACCTTTCCAAGTCTGATACTTCTACGTTGCGTCCGTTACCTGCTTTCAGCAGCACTCAGACTGTCTGTTTGTTTCCACTTGAAGGAAGGCAGAGAGAGAGAGAGAGAGAATGGGCAATGGAAGAAGAAGAAGGACGGTCGGTCTGTCGGCAGTCAGGCAAGTCTGTAGCTGCAAGTGCCGCCGCCGCCGCTCACTGCTGCTGCTGCTTTGTTGTCCGACTGAAGGGAGCGAGAAGAAAGCTGTGCTGCTGCTGCTGAGAATCCACCACTGAAGGGACACACTGACTGAGCACTGCTGGCTCGGTGGCACTCTCTGACTCACTCAGACCACTGGAGAGCACTTCATCATCATACACACACTTGCTCATTCATTCACACCTTTCACCCGGTCACAATCACCTGTAATCGTTCATCGGCTAGCCGATTCTAAGCGATTCCAGTGTGTGGACCCGCTCAGTGGCCACTGACCAACATATCCTCTGCTTCGTGTTCTTTCCATTGCGCTGAGTAGTCAGAAGGCACAGCTGCAGACATTGCTGTTGTTGTTGTGTCCACTGCTATCACCACCACCACCACCAACTGACCATCGTCGCAGTAGCTGTAGCAGCAGCCGCAAGAGCACTCTCAAGATCGAATCAATTTGCTGCTGTGCTCAGTGGCTGCACTCACTCACTCCATTAGCAGCTGTGGCCAACAACGACGACGACAAACACAACAACACACAAACAAGGGAGCAAGTCAGCAAGCTCTCCCACTTGGAAACGTTCAGTTCAGTTCATTTGAGTTGAGTCGTAATCGACTGTACAGCTCCCAAAAGCAGTAGCAGCCACTTGTCCCCACTAATCAGCAATCCACCAACAGTCACCCCACACTTGCTGCTCCCAGCACACACACTCTCTTAATTGGCTTGCCTTGCCTTGCCTCACTCCATCCCATTGTGCCTGCTCAACTCTGTACATCTACCCACCACCACCATCGCCGCAGTTTCCCCAAACAAGTGACACTGCAGAAAATTCAGCTTTCCAAGCTGAGGACTGGACTGCATTCAGTGGCTTTGTCACCCTTTGCCGGCGCACTCCTTCTCCTCCTCAGTCATCATCTGTCCATCATCTGGCATCTATTGCCGCATCAGTGCACCACCATCATTATCACCACTAATCACAGCAGCAGTGGCACACAGGAAGGAGAAGAAGAAGATATAAATATAGCAAGTGCTGACTAGTCGCCAGTGTGCCTTCTTCTCCCTCTTGAAACAATCTTTGATCGTGTCTCTCTATTGATTCATCATCGGCATCATCCTCACCATCTATTGATATCTCCTCTTCACTCACTCTCTCTGAGTGTGGGGCTTGTCCGATTGATATATTGCCACCATACGCTATTGTCAATATTGAAGAAGCCTGAACGAAGAGGACTGAGCAGACAGAGCTGCTGAACGAACAACACACACACACTTGACTTCTCTTTCTCTCTCTGTGCAACTTCGACTTTGCCCACACTACTTCTGCTGTTTTGCCTGGTTCCTTATGCGCACTAACTGTACTGCTGCTGCACACACCAGGACCTGCCACTGCTAATGTGAATCTGCCTGCCTGCCTCTTTCTTCTATTCATCATCAGTCTTTTACGAAGACGAGTCTTCTTCTTTCCTCAAAGGAAACTGCGACAGCAGTGCGGCCTGAAGTGTGCACGGCACACACACACACCACACAACACCGCCGATCATCGACAGATACTGCGAAGTGAGTAAGAGAGAGAGAGAGAGAGAGAAAAGCCACCAAAAATAGCTGCTACTACCTGGCTCACTTCATTCATTCATTCAGTAGTGTTCTGCGCCGAAGGAAAGAAAGAAGGAATTGAGAGCAGCAGCAGCAGCAAACACAATTGAGTTGTGAGTGACAAGCGCACTACCGTTAATCAACAAACAAACAGCAAACGATGCCATCCACGAAGATGAAGGCGTCATCACTGATGCTAGGGACACTGATGCTCCTGCTCCTCTGCTGGGCACTGACCGTCCAAGGTGGACCATCGTCCACCACCTCCGAGGAGCTGCGCAAGGAGGCCTTCAGCAAGGCGGCGAAGAAGGCCACCCTGGAGAAGAAGTCCGAGCTGAAGAGCAGCAGCAAGCTGAAGACCGCCGTCGCCTCTTCCTCTTCGCTCTCTGCCGCCGACAACCTGCCCGCCCTCAACAGCAGCACTCCCATCGACACCGGAGCTCCGGTGCCCGTGGAGGACGACGCTTGGGAGGACCCGGAGCTGTGGAAGGACGTCCCCGAGAATGGCACCGTCAACATTAACGTGAGTGGGATTATGTGATATTTTGGTGAGTGTCAATCTAATCCAAACCGGCGCACACAGGGCTCCTTCTCCGTGGACTACATCGACAAGCTGGTGAGCAACGAGCGGTACTTCCTCGCCACCACCATCCTCAACAAGACCGAGGCGATGAAGCACTGGGTGGAGATTGAGTCGCTCAACCAGCAGTTCGTCCACGAGGTCCTATCGGATTCTCACCGCCGTGCAGCCAGCATCAACCTCCCCTTTGCCTTTCCCTTCTACGGGCAGCCGGTGCGGAAGGCGACCATCGCCACCGGCGGTTTCCTCTACATGGGCGAGCACGTGCACAGCTGGCTGGCGGCCACGCAGTACATCGCCCCGCTGATGGCCAACTTTGACACGCGCAACAGCAGCCACTCGAAGGTCCTCTACGGCTACAACTCGACCACCTTCGTCATCGAGTGGCGCAATGTCCGCCTGCAGGAGGAGCCCAAGGCGGAGTTCACCTTCCAGTGCGTCCTATCGATCAACGGCGACATTGCCTTCGTGTACCGGAACGTGCCGCTGGGCATTCACGACATTCCCGACAGCGGTCACCCGGTGAAGATTGGCGTCAGTGACGCCTACTTCATCAACAAGGCGCATGTTTGTAAGTTGGATGGGGGGAGAGGGTTGAGAACTTTTTTAGCTAACACTGAACTTCCATTCTGATCTCAGACGTTCGGAGGAAGACGATCTACGAGTACCACAAGCTGGACATGATCAACTCCACTGCAGGGATGATCACCAACCAGACGGCCATCGTCCTCACCGCCCTGCCCACCTGCGTCACGCTGAGCAGCTGTGAGGCCTGCGTGGCGGTGAACAGCACCGCCAGTGCCTTCAACTGCACCTGGTGCCCGGCCATCAGCCGCTGCTCCGACGGCTTCGACCGCAGCCGCCAGGAGTGGATCAGCAAGGGCTGCGACCACGAGGACAACTTCATCAGTGCGCACAGCTCGGCGAGGTGTCCGGCCGTCCCGCTTACCACGCCTCCCTCGGCGGCCACGCCTTCATCCGCTCCAGGGCTTCACGGTTCCACAGGTGAGAGTAGTTGAGATTGGTTTACGATTAGAGGTTTTTTTCTTTCTTCTTCCTTTTTTCTTTCTCGCTTTGACCTTCTTTTTGTCCGTTGTTTTCTCAGAGTCCTCTATCACTACTCCTTCTCCTTCTCCTTCTCCTCCTCCTCCAGTCAGCTCGACAGTCATTCCTGGTAATGGTGGTCTGTCCACGAGCACTGGTAATCTCTTTTCTAGACGATAGCTCTTTCTCTTTCCGTTGATCATTTGCTCATTGTCGTCTGTTCGGTTCCTTTGACAGAATCGCCCGATTCCGCCTCTGGCAGCAAGGTGGACCTGAACGGCGGTCACGGCGGTGACTCGAAGAACAGCAATCTGACGCAGTTGGAGTACAACACGCAGTCGCTGCACAGCAAGACTTCAGGCAGCAGCATTCCCAGCAAGTCAAAGAGTGGACAGGGCGGCGGCAGCTCCGGCGTCGCCATGAGCCTCTTCTTCCTCCTCTCCATCGTCTGCGGCCTCTCGCTGTGGGTCTTCTACGCCTATCGCAATCCGACCAGCAGTTCCGGTCAGCTGCTCATTCGGTGGCGGCCGGCGGCGTGGCGGTGGAGCGGTGGTGAGACGCGGTACACCGCCGCCTCCATTCACATGTAGTCACTGACTGAATGAAGATCACAATCGACAGCATGCCCTTCCTTCCTTTCTCACCATGCTCACAATCACCCCCGTTGACTGCTACTTCTTCTTCTTCTTCTTCTTCACTAGCAGCACTACCTTCCTTCTGCTACTACTACTACAACACTCATCATCATCACCACCTTCCTCATCTGAAGCAGCTTTTCTATGATATTATATTATAATAATTGAGATATACTGTACAATACATCCTTTCCTCCTTACTCACTTTTTTTCCTTTACTCCTCGTCGTTCTCCGCCTCTTGGGCTGTTAGGTGCGCCGCGCCCTTTCGCTTGAAGAAGCCGCACTGGTAAAGGGGAAGGGGAATTAGTTAGTATTAGCTGAAAGACAATCCTAGGGACGGTGACTTACCTTGCATAGAAGCAGCACCAGGAGGGCAATGAGGAGGAGGCCGATGAGGACGCCCAGCAGGTAGATCCACCAGTCGACGGGCTCATCGGAGACCGGCTCCACCGCCTTGAAGGTCAGCTGGACGGTGGCCACCGAGGAGATGGCAGAGCTGCCCCCGCTCAGGTGCTCATCCACGATGGTCGCCCTCAGCTGGACGCTGTACACTATCTCCTCGTACAGTCGGTCGCCCCCGAAGATCTCCTCGATGGAGTCCTCTCCGACCAGCAGCGAGGAGGCGAAGGTGACGTAGGCGGAAAGGGCCTGCCAGCTCATCGGCCCCAGCCGACAGCGAATGGACCTGCACTGCAGCCTCAGGTCGTTGATTGAGGAGGGGTCGCAGCTCAGCGACAAGGACTGTTTTGTTTTGGGGTTCATTGCCTTTAGTTGTCTTTGATTGAAGTTGTTGGTGTCCTCAGTGAACTGCTGGAGGTTGTAGTCCTTTTCAGTGTCGCATCGCAGTGGAATGCGATTGTTGAGATTCTGGAAAAGAGAGAGAGAATTGGTTGATCTAATTTTTACTTTATCCCCTTACAGTAATGAGCATCGGTCTGGCGAGCAACGGATGTCTGCTGGGACCTCCGCTGCTGACTGGATAAACAAAGTGCAACTCCAACAGATCAATTGTACTATAGTTGAGACGTTCCAGGGTGAGCAGAGAAGAGAAGGAGGCATTCGGGGCGCCCGATTTGTAGCGGATTGGGGGCGGGGATTCGATGCTAAATTAGGAAGATGGAGATCATTAGTCGATTTCATTCATTTGAACACACTAGAAAGCAGACACTTACACCTTTAGGCTGATGCCCGCTCGTTTGACCCTTCTAAATGAGAACTGCTCCACCAGGTGACTGTTGCCGACGTCCACTCGATTGGCCGCACTGAGCCGGGCGGTGCAATGCACCTCCCGATAGCTGGAAAAGGGGGCAAAGGTGAGCTCCACGGAGCTGCGATCGGTGAGGGGGCCACTGCCCAGGGAGCACTCGATGACTGTTCCATTGAATTCTTTTGTTTCCAGAACGGTGCACCTCGAGTCGAGGCTGATCAGCGAGAGCTGGGCAGTGTCCATCGTCAGGTTGACCTTCACCCCGAAGGCCGGCTCGCCCACATTGACCACCGTCAGCTGGAGGCGGACCTTGCGGTGGAGGCCCTCGATCAGCTCGATGGCGCCCACTGCCTCTCTCTCCTCCTCCTCTTCACCTTCTCCCTCTTCAAGCAGTGTCACGAATGGCCGTAGCTGCAGCGTCGACAGGCAGTCCTTGGCCGCCTTCCGCCCGCACGCCCTCAGGTACGCCTCGGTGGTGATGTTCACCGTGGCCCCTTCCACCACCGGCACCGAGTAGATGTTCTCGCGGGTGATCTGATCGGCGCTTTGATTGCCACCGCCGCCGGTGTCCAGCTCGTAGCGCATGGAGAAGAGCACCGGGGCGAGGTAGTTGTCGATCTTCGCCTGCTCCTCCATCACCACCAGGTAGGGGCGAGGGGAGCAGATGGGCACCGAGGAGCGGACCAGGTCGATGCTGTCCACTACCGAGGTGCTTCGCTGTTGGCCGTTTTCCAGCAGAAGGTAGCATCGTTCTGAACCGGTAGGCGCCATGAGAGCGTCCACCACCAGACTGGTCCTCAACCGGACTCGATTTCCGTCCTCAAAGTTGGCCGTGTTGAAGCACAGCTTCAGGGTGATGCAGGCAGAGGAGGAGGAGGAGGATGTTAATTGACATCGAGCACTGAGGTCGATGCTGTCATTGGAGAGAAGAATGACCGCAGTGAGGCCGATGATCGGTCTTGACCGGAGGAGGACGGCGCTGTCGGAGAGGTACGCCCCCACCAGCAGGTCGCTGAACCCATTTCCGTCCACATCAAGCGCCGAGGAGCTGAAGCTAAAGCCAAAGCCACCTAAAGAAAGGGGAGATCTGGGCAGTGAGGCGGCGGCAATCCGCTGCGAATAGTTGCCGCTCAGCAACAGACCGCCCTGGCCCGGGCCACCCCGGTAGAGGTACACGGCTCCTTGGCCGCGGTCCTCGTAGGGGGCGCCGATGACCACGTCGGGAAAGCCGTCGTGGTTCAGGTCGCCGGCCGCCGCCAGGGCGGTTCCAAAACGACCTTCAGACGCTCTGCTGCCGTACAGCGTCTGACGGAGTTCAAAACGTTGACCTCCGGTGCTGAGGAAAACGTGCACTCGGCCCTCGTCTGAGACGTCCTTCTTCGCCGGGGAGCAGTACATGGGCGCGCCCACCAGCAGGTCGTCCAGGCCGTCGCCGTCCAAATCGATGGCCAGTAGAGAGGCGCCAAAGTACTCGCCCGACTGGCTGCCTTCCAAGTGAAGCAGTGGAGGCTCAGTTGGATTTTGTTGACGTCCATCTCGCTGTTGTCCTCTGCTGTCTCTTTGTCCCCTCAGACTGAAGAGCGCCACTGATCCTTTGAAGGCGACCCTAGGTGCGCCCACTGCGGCCACCTCCTCTTTATCACTGAAAAATCGCCCAATGGCCAGTGAGTAGCCGAGGTAGGCGAACTCCTCTGAGAGGAGGCGTGCACTCTCCCCCGGATCATCCTCGTCCACCTTGCCCTCGATGACCGCCCTATCGCCCTGCAGGCGGACTCCATCGGCGCCTTCCGGGACTGACATCAGCGCGCCGCGCCAGTTGTCGAAGCCCGGGGCACCCAGTAGCAGACGACTTCCATTCTGAAGGAGATGAAGGGATTGGGGTGATGAAGCAATGGGCAATACACGGCAATGATGTCAGAGCATCTACCTGAACAAATGCTGCGGAAAAGCCCGCCATTGCATGCGAGTAGTAGTACACCGAGGTGGTGCTGTTGTGCGACTTGAACTGCTGGGCTAGAATGAATGGAAGGGAATTAGTTGGCTTTTACTGTCATTCGATTTTCGATTTTCCCTTACTTCCATCATCTGCGGGCATCAGCGTGGCCAGAGGACGCTTTCGGTCTACTGCCAGCTGGTAGCAGGCCCCATTGGGGTTGTAGTTCATCTCGTAGCGGTTCAGCGACGGCCGGAAGATGTTGTGCTGGCTGCTGCGGGCGAAAGCGCACGATATGTAGTTGGGGGAAGTGTTGCTGGAAGTGGTAGTTCTTTTCTGTGGCTGCACCAGCAGATTACTGCCCAGGTGCATGCCTGTGGTTGGGCCGCTTCGGTAGTCTGGGAAAGGGGGAAAGGGATTAGATTGCAAGTGGTTGATTGCTGGGTATTTCCTCCTCTTTACCAAAGTTGATCTGCACTCGGTAGCAGCTCGTTCGGTCCTGCTTCTCTCGCCACTCGCAGCGGTACATGGCGCCGCTGCCGTTCCGCTCGATGCCGCTCTCATTGGGCGCACCGATGAGGAAACTGGGGAAAAGGGGGAAATTAATTGATGAGACTTGATGACTTGAGGAAACAAATTACATGGTCGAGTCTGGGGACTGGTCGGCGCCGTTCTTGAAGGCCAGCACCGAGTGGCCAAAGTGCGGGGACAGTGAGGAAAAGCTGCCGCCGTTTCGACTCGGGTAGCGGAAGATCACCGGGTAACGGGTGTCTACATTCAGGCAGTTTACTTGGGAAGGAATGAGGATTAAAAGGATGAAGAGGAGGAGGAGGAGTGAAGGGGTGAGGAGTTGAGGTAGTGCTGATGAAGAGGATGAGAAGGAACACATGGTGGTGGTGATGGGGATGGGGATGGGGATGAAGTGGATGATGATGGTGGTGAATGAAGTGAAGTGAGTTTTTCAGTCAGTGTGTGTGTGTTGCACCGTCTGCGTTCGATGACTCACTGAAGGAAACGAAAAGAGAAGAGGATCGATCGAACTGATGCTCTCTCACTGAGAACTTTCAGAGAGTACTACATTAGCAGCAGCAGCAGCCTCAGCAGCAGAAGACAGACCACAGCAACTCGGTGGTTTGACAACATAAACATTAGCATCAGCGGTAGTGGCAGTCATCATCATCATCAGCTTCTGAAGCATGGCAGCATCAGCAGCTTCTAATTGCAGTGCAATCGGGCAATGGATTGCCACTCAGTACGCTCACTTTCACTTGGGCACTACTGCTGCACAAGCAACAGCACCTCCGTCGTCGTCGTCGTCGTCGAATGTAGAGCAGCAGCCATACTGCAGCTATCGGAAAGGAATTAGTGATAAGCAGCAGAGGAAGATATTGGACTGATGGGGATGATGGTGGTGATGATCAGAAGGAGATGATTACACGTGCTGCTGTTGCTGCTTCTTCTTCTGAGTGGAGACAAAGACGGCCTTTGTGCTGACTCCCCAGTGCCGCACAGCTCTAATGCATCGATCACTGTACATTCACTGGAGGAGCTGTACATCTGGAGCAGCTGCATCACCACTACTCTGCAAAGTGTGAGCCTGTCTTTTTCCTTTCCATTTCTATTTCTTTCTTTTCCTTTTCCATCCATTGTTCCGTTGCACCGTTGATCACCAGGCCTACCAGCTAACTGCAGCCAGACCCTGGCAACGGTGTTGAGCAGCAGCAGCAGATCACAGCAGTACTTCTTTCTTTCCTCCTCTCTCCCTTTTTATGACCGACAATTACCACTTCATTGTCAGCTGTGTGAGTGTGCCAGTAACTCTAACTCTAACTCTCATTCTCAATGACTTGCGGCAACTCTTCCCCGTTTTCTCCTCCTTTTTCTCTAAACAAGTGCCTATTTTGGGGCTGCATTTGTTTACTGTCGATGTCGATTCCCTTTTTCCCTTTCAAGACGGGCTGCCTGCTCGTGCTCAGTGCACGAGCTGTTCGCTTCGGTTCTGTTCACTGTTTGTAGTTTAGTTTAGTTTAGCTTCGGCAGTTCAATCACTTTAGTGTGTGATCACCGACTGACTAACTTGCTAGTTCATACTGTAAACAGACGCCCACAGACAGACAGACTTACTCACTTCAAATTCTGATTAGTCAGCAGCACCATTAAGGGGGTAATCAAAATATAGACTTTCAATTGACTAATTAACAACAGAAGGAGAAGAAGAAGACGATGAGGTGGTGGTGATGATGAGGAACAAGATGAATGAAGTGGGTGTAGATAGAGCGAAAAGATGAAGGAATAGAGGTGTGAACATGGACTGCAATTGAATAAACCTAGGGTGACTACTACTTATGATATTATTGCTACCAGCGAACCGAGTCCCGGTACTCCTCGTGAAGACTCAGTCGCTTCATCGTTTCGTAGCCAGCGGCAATAAAGGTGGAGCTGAAGGCGCTGTGCACCACCCGAGCCGTTAGGCCCTTCACGAAGACGTTGTACCGCTCCTCCGACCAGAGCATGCGGGCTGCCAGGACGATGGACTGAATGCGACGCACTTGAATGTTTGCTCGCAGCACGTCCAGCGAGTTGGTCATCACTGGAAGAGGGGGAATTAGTGACAAGTTTCCTTTCCGCTCTCTATCACTCACCGACGACGGTCATCCCGGAGAGACTGCCTGCCGTGCAGTGGATGAGCATGTGCGAGGTGGTGGGCGGGAGGAGCGCCACCAGGTGGCCGGAGTAGACCGGGTAGAACATCCACCAGAAGGCGGAGATGGGCACGTAGGTGGCCACCGAGGCGGTGTAGCCGCGGTAGTACGCCCGCAGGCCGCCGTCCACGCGGTACAGCTCGCGAATCACCGAGCGGGCCTTCCCGAAGCGCCGCACGTGGTCGGGGTTGAGGTTCAGCGTCGAGTTGGTCCGCGACTGCCCGCCCCACAGCATCAGGTGCTGCGAGATGACGTCGAAGGGGCCTGCAGAGAAGGAGGACTTTAGAATATGTTGATGATCACTAGAATGATAACTTACAGATGATGGTTTGACTGACTAGCGATCCGCAGCCGCCGGCGATGAGGCCGCGCACGCGATTATCGTTGATGTCGTGCTTCGAGAGAATGTGACGCACCTTCTCGTAGGTGAGGATATACCCGAAACCCGACACCACCTGCATTGTGTTGACCCAAAATCCTAGAGTGAGGTAGAAAGTGGTCAATCAGTGGTGATGATCAGTTGTACAGTTGGCGAACGCCTACCTTTGTACAGTCCGGAGAAGCCCTCATTGCGGACGATGGAGCGAAATGCGTGCAGCGTCCCGTTGTACGTCTCCTGGCCTGACTTTTGGAGCTATATAAGGGTGAGGAGGCAAGAGTGAGTACATGAGTCACCACTAGACAGTTGTGGTACAGCACCTGAAGTCGGGTCTTGATGACCGTCAGCGGGTACAGCAGCATCCGCAGCGACACGGTGTGCATCAGACTGCAGGGGGAAGGGTTCAGTTAGAGGGCACTTCATTCTTGACCACACTAGGACAACAGACCTGAGACCAAAGAACCTCGACTTGTCCATCATGTCCCACTCGATGGTGAGCAGGCCGACGCCACTGGACTCAATCTCCTCCATGTCCTCCTCCTCCTTCGCCCTCCTCTGCTGCTGCAGCCTGCGAGCCCAAAGCCAGGAAGGCAGGAAACTTCCCTCATTCAACTTGGGGCAAGTGGGGGTGCTGGTGGTGCTGGTGGTGGTAGTGGTCACCAGATTTGATGATCAGAAGACACTATTGTGTGTGTGTGTGTGTTGGAAGGCAGAGAGTACTGCTAGACCAGATATCTGGATTGCATGAGGTCAGCTGCTGCTGCAGTCTGCAGGAGGAAAACAAAGAAAACTTCCCGGCGGAGACTGTACGGGGAAGTCTTCCCGGGAAGCACCACGACCAGCACGTGCTCGCTTGTTTTGCAGGCCATCAAAACATTCCCGTTTTTCGAGATTCTTGGGATTCACCACAACTTACGCCGATCATCAACTCATCTCATCACCCTCAACTCACCACCGCCAGACAATGTCTGTCCGCAAGGTGAACAAGGCCGCCTTCACGGAGAAGCAGGTGCCGTACTTTTTCGCCGAGGACGCCGGCTTCTTGGAGGCGGACAGCGAGCACAACGAGGCGACCTACCAGATCAGCCAGAAGGAGATTGTCCGTCAGGTGGACATCACCTCGGCGAGCAAGCACTTTGATCTCAGCCTGCCCCACCTCGGGCCCTACCAGGTGGACTACTTTCGGAACGGCCGCAGTCTGCTGCTGGGCGGCCGGAACGGACACGTCGCCGTCCTCGACTGGCTGACCAAGGACCTGAAGTGCGAGTTCAACGTTCGCGAGTCAGTGCACGCCGTCCAATGGCTGCACATGCCCACGCTCTTCGCCGTGGCCCAGGCCAACTGGACGTACGTCTACGACGAGGCGGGCACCGAGATTCACTGTCTGAAGCGCTTCCACCAGTCGTACGCGCTCGACTTTCTCCCCTATCACTTTCTGCTGGTGGGCGCCTCGGAGAGCAACTTCCTCAGCTGGCTGGACATTAGCGTCGGCCAGCTGGTGGCCAACTACCGAATGCTGCAGACGCCACGGCTGACCGCCCTGACACACAACCCCGCCAACGCCATCACCATCAGCGGCCACCCGAATGGCACCGTGAAGATGTGGTCTCCGAATGTTCCAAACAAGCCGCTCGTCTCTCTGCTTTGCCACCCCTCCGCGCTGCGGGACATCGCCGTGGACCAGCGCGGCCAGGTGATGGTCACCACCGGGGCGGATCGTAGCGTCCGCCTCTGGGACCTGCGCAACACCTACCGCTGTCTGGCGAACGCCAAGCTGAGGACCGTTCCGAGTCGAGTTGATCTAAGTCAGCGCAACCTGCTGGCCGTCTCCTCGGGCGACCTCGTCGAGGTGTACAAGCTCTTTGCCGGCGACCAGCCCATCGAGCAGCCGTACATGCGCCACCGACTGGACTCTCGCAGCAGCATCATCTCCTCGCTGCAGTTCTGCCCGTACGAGGACGTGCTCGGCGTCGGTCACCAGTCGGGCTTCACCTCGCTCCTCATTCCCGGCGCCGGGGAGCCCAACTTTGACGCCTTCGAGGCAAATCCCTACATGAGCCGGACGCAGCGGCGTGAGATGGAGGTGAAGGCACTCCTGGAGAAGGTCAACCACGAGCTGATTGCCCTCGACGCGAACCTCCTCTCCACGGTGAGCAGCGCCGAGCGGGCGCCCAATCCCACCATGGACGTGCTCAGGGCGGCGGAGAAGCAGAAACAGAAGGGGGAACTGAAGAAGCAGAAGAAGAAGGCGAAGAAGTTGAAGCAGGTGGACGTCACCGAAAGTGATGATGAGGCGGCTTCGAACTCTGTAACTCACCACCCGCCCCTGCAGCTGGACAGCTTCAAGCCGAGCAAGCGGGGCAAGAAGAAGAAGCTCTCGCAGAAGTTGAGAGGCCAGGAGGCCAAGAAGGAGCAGCACAGGCGACGAGTGGCGACCCAGAGTGTACAGCAGAAGCTGCGAGCTGAAAAGAACAAGTAATAAAGTCTTTTGGTGATGGGATGATCTTCTGTTTTGTGTACCGCTCTCAGAAGTTGTGTTTCTGTACCGCTGTCAGAAAAGCAGATTTTTGTGAGCCGTTCGTAGAGGAAGAAGCAGCAGCTCTGCTGGTTTCTGAGTCAACAACTTTATTAACAGGAATCAAAGGATAACAGACATTAAATAATTTAACAAAACAGATCAGGAAACAAGTACAATGTATTGGCACGTCTAGTCGGCACTTCTCTTGAGTCGGTACTTGATGGTGGCCAGCTCCTCGTCCACCGAGTTGGCCAGCTTCAGCGTCTCCACCCGGTCCTCCTTGATCAGCTTCTCCAGGTGCATGCGAACGTTGTGCTCGGCGCCGAACATCAGCGACGGCGGCAGGGAGTCCTGAGGGAAGGCAAGACAACAGTTATCATCATCATCATCATCATCATCCACCACCATCGACTTACATTGTAGGTAATCTTGACAATCTCCATGGAGGTGAGGTATCCACCGTCGATGCGCGACAGCGCCTCCACAATCTGCCGCTCTCTGGACATGCGCTTGTCGATGTACTCGTTGACCTTCTCCACCGGGTCGGTGACCACCGGGCCGTGGCCCGGGTAGAGGCGCTTCGAATTGAGCGCGGTGATCTTGTTGAGCGACTGGAGGTAGGTGAGCAGGTCCTCGAAGACGACGGTGCCCTCGCCGAGGACGCAGTCGCCGCTGAAGAGCGAGTCCTCCTCCTTCAGGTACAGTGCCAGGTGGTCCTTGGCGTGGCCCGGCGTCCAGTGCAGCTTCACCGTCGCCCCCTCCACCTCCACCTCGTCCTGGTCCTTGACGAAGTTCAGCTCGAAGAAGTCCGAGTAGAGTGGGTCGTGTTGAGTATTCTTCATCTTGAAGACTTTGCAGTCTGCGGGGGAGGGAATGAGGGTCAGAATTGAGTTGTGGTTACTCAGTGATAGTGCTCACCCTTGTCGGCGACGTGCTTCAGCACATCCCTCGTCCCGCCGACGTGATCCGGATGCCAGTGGGTGATGATGATCTTAGAGAGGGAGAAGCCGTGCTCGCTGACCACCTCCTTCAGGCTGTCGATGTACTCGGGCACGTCAGGTTCGCCGCAGTCAATCAACGCTCGCTTCTTCCCCGTGCCGATGATGCTGTTCAGGGGAGTTCAGTTCAGTTAGTGAACACTTCCTGGTTTTCTCTGCTCTAGTACTCACTAGGTGTTGGTGCCCTGCAGTGTGTAGTAGCCCGGGTTGCAGCCGAGCACGCGAATGACACGCGACGACAGCTGCGTCACCTTGGGTATCACGCTGGTCATGCTTGCTGGGGCTGGGCTAGGGCTGACTTGGATGTTGTCCTGATGGTGGTGGTCGTAGTTGCAGGGCGGCCAACGATAGATGCAAAAGTTCTCTCTGGTGAACATAAACAAACTC
>JAALOO010001080.1_pt1 | contig 20623 bp, 19 predicted proteins | sample 7257641 | NCBI WGS metagenome assembly JAALOO01 (sample SAMN14085613, study PRJNA598686) | mite metagenome | biome: ENVO:01001000; feature: ENVO:01001002; material: ENVO:01001226; isolation source: single female mite from University of Michigan culture on fish food culture... ...
AGAGAGAGAGAGAGAGAGAGAGAGAGAGAGAGAGAGAGAGAGAGAGAGAAAGCTTCAGTCTCGCTAACTTAATTACGACCGTCGTCTCCTGTGTCTTACTTTCTTTGCTGCTGTTGCTGCTGTTGCTGCTATTTGTCTTTCTCATTTCTCATTTCTTCTTCTTCTTCTTCTTCTTTTGCTGTCGTCCTTGTCCTCGGCGACGACAACGTCGTCGGTGCTGTACAGCGGAACATGGTAAGCTGCTGACAGACAGACAGTCGGCAACGGCAATTGTCATCGCCGCTGCTGCCGCTGTTTACTTTGCACCGTGGTTGTCTCTTCCTCTTTGCCTTAATCTGCTCGATTTGGTTCCTCTTTTTCTTTTTTTCTTTTCTATTCGATACTGTGTGCCTGCTTGTGTTTCCATTCCCTGTTACTGCACATTAGCTGTGCAAGTTGCAAAGTTTCAAACTGCCACAAACCAGCAGAATGAAAGAAAAAGAATGAAAGCTAGGCAACGGAGGAGTTCTTATCAGACTACCTTGAACCAGTTCAAAAGACAAATGGCTGGACACAGGTGCGACCTTTTATGTTTACAACACGGCTACGGAGTTTAATCTTGCCAATAAATGTCATTGAGTCCTGTACTGGAGCGCCCACAATGGTTTCAATGGAACATTTGTTACATTTCCTTGATCTCCGGGCACAATGTTTAACGCTTTTTGATGTGTGTGGGCTTGTGTGGCTGTGTTTATTTAGCAGTCAGATTTCTCAGAGTACTTTTTTTCAGTCTCCCTTTCTCTCTATCTCTATCTCTTAGCAAGAACAGAGCAAGAGAGACAGAGTAAGTCACAGTCATCATCATCATAAATAAAAATATAATACTCTCGAGCTCTACGATTACTACTATTACTACGATGAAACTATGAGATCTCACACATACTGATGAAAGACAGTGTGCCGCGCTAAAACCTCAAACACTAGCAAGTTTCCAACTGATTGTCCCAATGTGATAACCACCACCACCACCACCGCACTAAAGGGCAGCAATGTGTGGTGGTTGTGCCTTCTCACTTTCACTTTCGCCTAGTTTTGTTTCTTTCTGGTCAAACTTTGGCCGATCACGACATCACTGCCAAGAAAGAGGTGGTGCACCGCCGCCGCCGCCGCCACCGCCACCAGTGCACTGATAAGAAAGACAGCACACACTGAATGGCAGTGTCTTCTAAAGCTAGCCAGAAAAAAAGTAAAAGAAGTGAGAGAGGGAAAGTTGTGGAAGACGAAGGAGGCTAATCGGCCAAATGGCTTGCGTCAAAAGAGAGGATGAAATTTGTGTTTTGCTGGCGGTGATATCTCTTGCCGTTGTACTTTTTTTCACTTTCAGTCGTACTCTCAGCTGTCTGATCTTTTTGGTCTGGGGATTCCGAAACTTGCTCTCTTTGTCAGTGTACTGCTCAACTTTTTCATCCCCCACTCCTAAATCACATCCTTCTCTCGCTCCCTCTTTCTCTCTTGAAGACTGGTAAAACCTTTTTCTCTGCTTTTGTTTCTGATGAACATCAGCCCACCACTACCACTAATCTTAAATGCTGCATCGTTGATTACATTTGCCGCCGTTTTTTGGCTGCCTTCTCTACTCTTCTTTACTTCTTTTGACTGCTTGCTTGCTTGCTTATCACCGGAAATGCCTTGCCGCACAGGCACTGCCGCTACCATTTTGCCAAGAACATCTAAAAGAAGTGGAAGTGGTTAGCCTGCTTCTTTGCCTCTCTGCCTCAGCCTTCCTCCAAACGGAAGTGCTGACCCGGAGCAAGGCAAGAGTGAAAGCCTGCCTGACCATTACCACTGCTACTTCACTGCTACTACTTTCACTACTCGGCTCTCAAAGTTCAAAGCTATTGAAAGCTGTACAATGCCGTTTCTGCTGTCCTTGCTGCCGTAATTCACGTAGTTTAATTCAGCCATCAGTGCTGAACCTCCAATGAACTAGCAGTGCTGAATGCTCCTCGAATACTACTCGAAAAAGTCGACGACTGCCAGTGCGAGCACGTCGAACGTCGTTTTGTCACTGTCACTGTCGCCGGCTGGCTGACTGGCTGGACCAAGCCTGAAATCTTGCCTGGACTTTGTCGCTGTCGTGGTCCTTTGCTCCTCTTCTGTTCCATTCTTCTTCTTCCTTTTCCCTTTCCCTCCTTTTGCCTAATAGTATAATAAATGTAAAAGGCAATTTCAGGCAACTGAGTAAGTGAGTGGGTGAGTGAGTTTGCTTCAGTGAGCACACTGAAGCAAACTGCAAACTGTCCAGCGCACAACATCGAAAAGGAGAATATTTGGTAGTTAAAGTGAGTAGGGTTCCCTTCCCCTTCCCTCCCTTCCTCCTCCTTTGGATTCTTTAATTTAAAAGGCTGCAGAAAGCTCAGGCAAAAAAAGGAAAAAAGCAGGCAGAACTGTGTGTCTTTGCAGACGATTTGGGTGTCAGTTCTGGTACTGGTGGTGGTGGTGGTGGTGATAGTGCTAAATGACGCCGACCTCGAGGAGGGCGCGCGCATGCGATCCCTAATTACGGCGCCTGTGACTCTCTCTCTCCTTTGCTCGGTGTATTTCAGCCAGCCTGCCTATCCTGCCTATCCACTACCGACACGAATGGATCCCCTCTGTACCCTTGTGCACTCTTTGCACTCCTTCTTCCCCAGCTTGCTGTCTGCTGCTGCTGCTGCTGCTGTGACTGTGTGTGAATCCCCGGGACTCGTCTGAGACGAGGGCTCAGTGTGGTGGCGGCGGCGGCGTCGGCACAGCAGAACCCAAAACGGACACTCCACCTTCTTCTCGCCCTTCTCCTCTCTCTCTCTCTCTCTCGTTTTATTCTCTCATTCTCTTATTCTCATTCTCATTCTCTCAATTTCAGGAGGCACACACACACCGTTCGTTGGCGATCGTCGCGCAGAATGCACCGAGGAGACGGCGGACAGAATGAAAGAGAGGAAAGGAGAGGAGAAGAGAGGACAACTGAAAGCGAGAGCTTGAAAGTGAGAGAAAGAGAAAGGCGCCAGTTTCCTCTACCCACCAACTCCTGCAGCAGCAAGCCAGAACAGTCGCCACCGAGGCTGCTGCTGCAGAAGCTGAAGCCAAAGCCGAAGCCAAAGTGTCAGTCAGTCAGTAATGTCAGTCAGTCAGTGCCACCAGAGACGTCGGTGAGCTAGCAGCAGCAGCAGCAGCAGCCATTCAGTCGCCTCTATTCACGACTCTACAGCTACAACCACGATTACCACCACCACCATCACCATCACCACTACCACCCCGCCGACACCAACTCTGAACACAGGGCAGCAGAAGAGCAGACACCGTCGGTGAGATAGCATTGAATGGAGAGAGCAAAAGAAAGAGAAAGAGAAAGTGAAAGCTGAGGCTGAAATGGAAAAGCAGTGAACCGACGACGCCGCCAAACGTTTTCGTTGTGCTGTGCTGAAGAGACACCGACGACCACGACGACGGGTTTCAGCTATCGCGCCGAAATTGTTATTATTTTTGGCCATGGCTTTTGACCCTAGATGATCGTTTTTCGGCTTCACCATCACTACCATTATTTTAATGTTTAAAATGTGTTAGTTTTGTTTCTGCTATTTTTCCCCTTTTGGTGCCATCTCACCTCACCTCACCTCACCTTACCTACCTTTTCAATCGATGACATTAACAGGAGAGAAAAGAAGAGAGAAATTAATTAATTAATGTTAGCTGTACAAATTAGGCGGTAAAAAATTGTGTGTTTGTTTTGCAAGTGCCCCCCTCACCCATTTACTCCTCATCATCGACTACGCTGATTTTTTTTCTTATACATCAGCCAACTTCTCTACACTGTACCCTAAACCCTTAGCAACTACCTTTTGCACCTTTCGCGCCCTGCTGTACAAAAGCTGAGAAGGCAAGAAAAGAAAACAAAGCCAGCAAATCCTGAGAGATTCTGATTTACGGGAGAAAAGTTACATCCAACACAAATTGCCATCACACTGCTGCAACCCTCAGCTTTCTTTTTCTCCAAGCTAAACTGCTTAGCTCAGAGTCAGCATCAGCTACTGATTACTCACTGGGCACGAGTTGTTTGCCCGCTTTGCACTCATTGCATTCATTCATTGCCTCCTCTCTTCACTACTACTTTTGCTAAGTGCCAGTGCCACTGTGTTTGTCAGCTTCTGTCTGTGTGTTTCCACCACCACTGTTTGCGACTATCTATCTCCACCGGCCTATTCTTGTTCCCCTACTTTCTTCCTTTCTGGCGCCAGCTCGTAAGCCACCTTAAATAGCTCGTGTCGCAGCTCACTGGCAGCAGCACTGCGCGACAGAGTGATAGAGAGAACCGGCACTGAAGAACAGAAGGAAAAGAAAACGAGAGAATGAGAGGGCGAGAGAAAATTACACTTAATTTGCATAAAAGTGTATAAAACTCTCAGCGGGATTAGCGTTTGAAAGAGCGCAAGCAAGAACAGAGCAGAAGTGTGTGCACTAACTGTGTGTTCAGCATCAGCATCAGCATCAGCACCATCATCATCATCGACTGCAACAACAGCAATACTAGCACTACTAGCTCTCGATTTATCACCACCACCACCACTGTTCTTACTTCTTTTCTCCTCTTCTCTTTTTGCCTTACTTTTTGGTGGCAGCTACTACTTAACTTCTTCTTTCTTTTTCTGCCCCTCACTTCTTTGTCCTCTACTCTCTCATTAAGTCGCTGTGAGTGCTTCAGTGTGTTGGAGTGCTGTTGTCGGTTGTTATTTTGTGTCTGCAGACAAGAGTGTGTGTGTCTGCACTACTTTTCAACGATTCTGTCTGTCTGTTTTTCGTGGCGCTGTCCTCCACCGTCGACCGTTGTTAGCAGCAGCAGGAGCAGCAAAAGCAGCCGAAACCGTGCTCCTTATGACAAAAGTTCAGTCTTCAGCACATTCTTCTTCCTCTTCGTTGCCATCACCACTGCCACCACCACCACCACCATCACCACTAACTTCAGCACTGCTGACTAAGCGGTCTTCATCACTACCACCACCACCACCACTTAATCACCACCATCAACACCACCTCCACCACCAGTCCCCTTATCACTAGCACCCCTTATCATCACCACCTCACCACTTCAGTGTTGAACTTGTATGGAACTTGACAACGTAAACATGGACGCCAAGACACCGATGCTTCGAGGCGCCCCAGCCTCTTCAGGAGGAGGAGGAGGCGGCGGTGGCCAGCACTCGATCACCGTGCCCACCACCGTCCGCCTGACGCCCCCGGAGCGGACCGGCGCCTCCGCCGTCTGGGGCTGGCTGGCGGACAACCTCCTCCTCATGCTGACCATCCTCTCCGTCGTCTTCGGCCTGGTGCTCGGCTGTCTGCTCAGATACATCAGCTACGATGATGAGTTCGTCATGCTGATCGGCTTCCCCGGCGACCTGCTGATGCGAATGCTCAAGATGCTCATCATCCCGCTGATCGTCAGCTCGATGATCGCCGGCCTCGCCCAGCTCGATGCCGCCTCCAGCGGGCGGATGGGCCGTCGGGCCATTCTCTACTACTTCGGCACCACCCTGCTGGCCGCCGTCCTCGGCATCATCCTCGTCATTCTAATTCACCCGGGCAACCCGCGCATCAAGGCGGAGGCGATGAAGGCGGTGAAGGCCAGTGAGACGAGGGTCAGCACGCTGGACGCCATGCTCGACCTGATACGAAACATGTTCCCGGAGAACCTCCTCCAGGCGGCCTTCAGCCAGGTGAAGACGGAGTTCGTTCCCGGCGACCGCCTCAACTTCACCGACCCCCGCTACGCCCCTCGGGACCTGAACTGGGACCGCGTGCTGAACGTCACCGACCCCATAACCAACATCACCGAGTACCACAAGGCAGTGCGTTCCTTTCCCTACAAGGACGGCTCCAACGTCCTCGGGCTGATCGTCTTCTGCACCGCCTTCGGCATCATCTGCGGCCAGCTCGGTCAGGAGGCGGACACGATGATCCGCTTCTTCGTCATCCTCAATGAGATCATCATGCGCATCGTGGTCATCTGCATGTGGTACTCGCCGATTGGCATCGCCTCGCTGATCATCGCCAAGATACTGGCCATCGCGGACATGTACACGGTGGCGCAGCAGCTCGGTCTGTACATGCTCACCGTCATCACGGGGCTGATCATCCACGCGGTGGTCACCCTGCCGGGCATCTACTTTCTCGTCACGCGGAAGAACCCCCTTACCTTCTTCAAGGGCATGCTCCAGGCGTGGGTGACGGCGCTGGGCACCGCCTCCTCCGCCGCCACGCTGCCCATCACCTTTCGCTGTCTGGAGGAGAATCTGCACATTGACAAGCGGGTAAGTGCTGGGCAGTTGCTGTTGATTGCAATTGCGTTTAATAGCTTGAAAGTTTCTTTCTTTTCCGCAATTTTTTTGTTTACTGCCCTTCTCTCGGTGGATTCATTAGCCGCTTCAGTTTTTCATCAGCAAAAGTGCACTGGTGATTGCTGCTACTGCCGGGCAGCAGCAACAACAACAACAAAATTGCCAATTTGAAGTTTTTGTTTTGCTGCTGCTGCTGCTGAAGTCAGTTTGTTTGGCAAACTGTGTGTGTGTGTGTTTGCGTTTCTAAATTATTAAATTAGCCTTCCTCCAACTTTGCTGACCTGCTGCTGCTGCTGTTGCTGCCCAAGCGTCCATTGCAGCAGCAGCAGCAGCGGCACCCGAGTTAATTCTATTAGCTGCAATTAGAGCGCGGGCTGCAACGCTGGCTGGATCTCGTTAGCGAGCACATTTCATGCACTGTTTGAGCTGCTTGTACAGAGAGCTTGCAAAAAGAAGATAGTACACGGTGTCTTACGTGAGTGTGTTAGTGCTGCTGCTGCTGAAGTCAGGAGCCAATTAGCTGAGGGATCTAGCTTGCAGTGATGATGATGATGGCGGTGGTGGTGGACCTGGTGCAACTCTGTGGTTCTCCTACTCTTTTTAGCTAAGTACACCAATGTTACACCGCTGCTGCTGCTGCTATATGCTAATGGCAGGACAAACTTTAGATTCTCAGCCGCAGTTTCAGCAATCTCAGGTGCACCAGAAAAAAATATCTTCCAAAGTTTGCTTTGCTTCCTTGTCTGCTGTAAAAGTGATTCTTTTTAGAGGTTTCTAGAGGACTTCTTTAGCGCACTTTTGTTGTTTGTCTGACGCCGCTCGTGTCTGAGTGTCTGAGCGTCTGCGTTTATGTGTTGACAGGCAGTGTGTGTGTGTTTGCTACTTTGTTTCTTACTTTTTTACTTTTCAGTCCTTCTCAGTATTCTTGTTTGTGAGTGTGTCTGTGTGTGTCTGTGCACAACACCGATCGATTTACAGGGCGACGGGGCAATTTACAGGACGGGTACGTGATAGTCGACCGACTTGTCGACTTGCTGCTGCTGCTGCTCTGTTCTATTCTTCTTTTACTTTTCTTCTTTTTTTCGTCTTTTTGCCTGTCTCACGATCGGTGTCTGTCTGACTCTCTGTCTCTCTGTGTGACTTTATTGTACGACAGCCACTTCTGTGCACATTTCTATGTGTGTTTGTCGTTCGCACTGAACGGCCTTCGAGCGGCGGCCACAACGGCGAAATTCGCACGACTGTGGCGGCGACTGCTGCTGCTGCTGCTGATGCCTGCGAATAAATTGGCACTGATCAGATGAAAGAGGAGAAAAGGAAAGAAAATGAGAATTAAAAGGAGAAGAGGAAAGAGGCCAATTATCGCTTGTCATGAAGATGAAGATGGTGCTAGTGCTAGTGCTGTGGTGTCACTGGCTGTGGTACACTCGTTGTAGCGGCTGCACTAATCGATTGACGCACTTTGACAGAAAAAGAGAGAGAGAGAACTCGAGGACTGAGTGAGCATTAGAAAAGAAACCAAAGAAGAGGAGGAGGAGGAGGATTCACAGAGGAGATGAAAAAGTGCTCCTGGAAATGGCCTTCTAATTGAGCCGTATTCGAAAGAGAGCCTTTTCTGCCGCCAGCAGCAGCAGCAGCAATGACTCATGAGCTAGCCATTCATTCAGTCGCTCATTCAGTGGTGGTGGTGGTGGTCTTTCAGATCCGGCAGTCTGGCTGGCATTCCACCAGCTTCCTTGCTGCCTGCTTTCCTGTCCGCCATAATTCACTTATCGCCGATAAAGCAAGACTTTATTCGGTGGAGAGTGGGAGACACTTACACAACTGCTGCTGCCAAAATGTAGCAGCACTTTAGGTTGACTTTGTCTCTGAGAGTTTCACTGTGACTGTGACTGTGTGTGTGTTTGCATCCTCCAAAGAAAGTGCGCGAGTGGGTAGTGAAAGAGTAGGCTTTTAGTATCCTCTCTGCTTTACTCAAAAGCGGACACTTTTTCCTTTTGCTGAAGAAGGAAAAAGGAATTTGAGCAGAAGAAGGAAAAAGGAATTTGAGCAGAAGAAGGAGAAGAACATGGCCGATGTTTAAAGTGGTGCTACTTTTTTGCTTCTTTTATTATTTTGCCCACACACCATTTTTCTTCTTCCTCCTCTTCTTCTGACTACTACCGACTAACAACTGCAACTTACATTACATTACATTTGGCGACTGACTGAAGCTTCGTTCAATTGTCGACGATGCACAAGCAGTGTGTTCGAACTCTGTGTATACGCTTTTATTTTATCTATCTACTTTGTGTCTAGTGAAAGTGGTAGTAGTAGTAGTAATATTTTTCGGTTGTTTTTTATGTAGCTGGCAATAATTTTGACGTAAACAACAGGAGAAGAAAAAGGGCAAAAAAGTAAAGTGTCCAGCGAGTGCAACTTCTAATATGATGCTGTCGCCTTGCTGCATCAGTGCACCGGCGACGATGCCTGCGACCTTGATGCTGATGCTGCTGCTGGTGCACCAACAATGCTCAATTTGCACACTTTATTCTCGCCTGCACACTTCACTCTTCTACATCAGTAAAACATGATTTATTAGCCTCTGTCCTTGCTTTCTATTTTTCTTCTTCTCTTCTTTTTTGTACCTTTTCCACCCTTCTCAGGGATAATGGTAATATTGTATGCAAATGCGAAAGTACTCATTTCCACCTTCTTTTTTATTCATTTGATGTTTCTATGTGCAAGTGCACTGCGCAGTGCTAATTGCTGTGCTCATTAGTCGCTGCTGCTGCAGAAGTAGCAGAAGAAGTAGCCAGTAGTGTGAGTCAATTGAGGGTAGTAGTGTGCTGGTAGTGTGGCTTACGTAAGCCTCTCTCTCTCACACAGACTTGCTCAGCAAAAGGAGGAAAAAGAATGAGAGAGAGAGAGAGTGGGAAACATTGACGGCTCCCTGGGCGCGAAGTGATAAGTGAGTGCGCCGTCGGCGAGTGTTGTTGCCGTCGCCGCTGATGTTATGGCCTTGCTATCGTTGCCGCCTTGAATTGGTATTTATTACCCATCAACTAGTAATGTGATTATTAAGCCATTTCGATGAGGCTGAGACCAAAACTGGCGCGTCAAGCCGAGCGGAGAGAGAGAGAGAGAGTGAGTGAAATTCTGAGCTGCCAATTCGATTTACGACCGATGCAGACTCATGCCGCTGATGCCGATGCTGGTGCCAGAAGTAGTAGTGCTATTTGATTGTGCTTACGACCAGGCACACACAGTATACACACCAGGGCTGTCAATTGAACATCGATGCTTGGCTGCTTCACTGTTCTCTCTTTGTGTCCTGTCCTGGAACAGGAGGGGGTGAAAGAGAGAGAGAGAGAGAGAGAGAACATGGCCAGCAGTTGCTGCAGTCATTGTCAGCGTGCAGAGACCGCCGCCGCCGCCGCCGTCGTCGTCGTTGTATCGCTATCGGCCTCTCCATTAATAATAATATGCCCTCCCCAATGACACACTGGTGCCTGAGAGAAGAATGGGGAAAGGGAAGGCACCCATAATTGAGCCGATTTGGCTTGGCTTGCCAACTCTCTCTCTCTCTTTCTTTTACTGAACGTTGTTCTCTCGTGTTCCAACACAGCACTGACAGGGCAAAATTCAGTGTAGCAGTGTGTGTTGCTGGCTGGCTGGTCACCAGCACTACCAGCTCTTGGTCTATTCATTTGCCGGCTGATCGGCTGGACAATAAAACTGAGTTGGAGTTTTTCGACAACAACAGTGGACAACAACGGCTGGAAGAAAGGCGCAAGGCAACGGCAGCCTGTGTTGGTGGTGGTGGTGGTAGAAGTAGTGGCAGTAAAAGTAAAACAAACAAACACTGAAAACGAATGAACAGAAAGAAGAAAGAAGAGAAAGACAAGCCGTAAATAAATTAATAAATAAATACACGCAAGCCGAACTGAGCTGAGAGAACCGAGAACATTGAACATTGAGAGTTGAACAGCAAGTTTAGCCGTACAGAATCAAACGGGGGAATCGACTGACTGACTAACTCAATGCCCTGCCCAAATGTCGCCCAGTGTGAGCCTCTCTAATTGAAAGCTTTGGAATCGTGTGTGCCAATTGTGCCCAATTGTTGTTGATGATTGAGGATTTGCAGTTCATTTTTTTCTGCTGTGCATTTCACTGTGGGGTAATTGTCTTTACCCCCTCATTCAGATCACTTCCGATGAGGCAGCAGACTTTTTGCTTTTTTTGCACCACTCTTTGTGCTGTTAATTTTTGAAGTGCTACTGGCAGTGCAAAAAACGCCGACAATTAGGTGCTCATTAATGACGAAAGAGGGGGAATGCTGTTAGTGCGAATTTTCGCTTCCTTTGTTTAGCTGTTTTTTTCGTTGCTCCACTTTTTGTCCCCTCCTGACCCTCAGACGACAGCAGATTTTTTCCTGCGCATTCTTCTTTTTGTCTTCTGTTCTTTAGTTTGTCTTTGCTTTTGTGTGGTCGCTGAAGTCGGTTGGCTGGCTGGCTATTTGGTTGTACAGTGCGGTGAAAGTGATTCTCGCTTTTTTCAGCCTAGCTTCGGAATTCCATTGCCCGTCGTCTTTCACTATCGTATTCACTCTTTCAATTCACTTTCTCATTTGGAGCTGTCGTCTTGACAGCAGCAGCAGCAGCAGCAACAACAAAACAACCTTGTCCTCTAGCAGCTAATCGAAAGTTGAGATGACTTTCCACTTTTTGCCGCTGTTCTTTGACTGCTGCTGCTGTTGTTATCAACTGCCATCACCGAGGAACTGCTGCTGCTGCTGCTGCTGTTGCTGCCAAAGGAAATGTGCACTCTTGTTGTGCCTGTGTGTTTGTGAGGACAGCCAATTTTTGTTTGATGCACTTTTTCTCTGCACACTTTTATTCTTTTCCCTTTTCTTTCCCTTCCTTTCCGGGTGCCCCGCACTTCTTCTGGTGCACCCAGTTTTGTAAAATTAAATTTTCACTCGTCGTGTTCACTTTGCACCGACATTGACTGTTGCCACCGCCGCCAAACACCAAAACACCGAAAGACACAAAATCACTCTCTTTCTCTGCCTTTTCTGTAGGTCTTCTCCGCAGGTCCTCTCTCTTTCTTTTTCCCCTTTTTCCAGCAAGACCGTCTGCCACCTCGACAAGCTGCTGCTGCTGCTGCTGTTCCAAAAACGAGGGAGCAAGAGAGCACAGGCAGGCAGGCAGACAGGCAGCGGCAGTGTCAGTGTCAGAGTTGATTAAGAATGCATTATGTCATCAGTGAGAAGAACATTAATTTACAGCAGCGGCGGCATCAGCGGCGGCACTCGCTTCTGCTGATGCTGAGCTGCGCTGTGTGTGTTCAATTACCGCTTGACTTTCGGGTTGCTGCTGCTGCTGATGCTGCTGCTCGAGAGAGAGTGAATCCAGTCGGCGACGACCAGAGTTCTGCTTCAGCCCCTGCTAACGATGATAAATTTGCAGTCTCTTGCACTGCTGCTGCTGCTGCTGCTGCATCGATGCTCTAGTGTGTGTGTGTGTGTAAGCGAGAGCTTCCTCACCAGTGTCAGCTCGCTGAAGTCAGGCTCGCTTTCTCTTTTTTGCCGCTGTCTTCTTTGGCTGCGCAAAATGTCCTGTCAGGGTAGCGTTTCAAGTACTACCTAGAATGATTCTTTTTGCCGCTTTTGGCTCTGCAAAAAAACAATTGCAGTCTAAAGCTTCAACTGCCGTTTTTGTGCCCTAATCAGAGTGTGCTAATTTTTGTTTCAGTAATTGGGCGAGTGAGCCACTGGGACCAACTGTGTGGAAGTTAAAGTTGAAAGTTAGTTAAACTTTTTTTTGCTCGGATTGTGCAGCTAATTTTTTGTGTGATCATTTTTTGTGCTTTTGGTGCCTTCAGAGCAGGGTCGTAAAATTGATGGCGATTATAATGTGTCTATTGTTTTTTGCTTCTTTTTCTGCTTCCTTTGCCTTGCCAATGCCTTATGGCCTGTCATGGCTCACTTTCTGCCTAATTAGTGCTGTAGTTGATGGTGATGATGATGATGGTGATGATGATGATGGTGGTGGCTGTGGTGGTGGTAGTGAAACTGCCAAAAATTGAGCTGCACGATCGTCGGTTTTCTGGTCACAGCAGCACCTCACCTCAGCTCACCAGGAAAACCGCCGTCCTTGGCACTCTTGGTGTGCTAGTGAGCAGCCACCTGCAATACTAATAGTCTCTGCACCGTCTCTGCACACTCTACCACACTAGAACCTGCTGATAATGGGTGATAATTAGAAGCTTCAGTACCAGTAGGTAGGAACTGGCTCGTAAAAAAGCTGGTCACTCTTGTGGTGGCGGTGGTGATGGTGATACACCAGCACAGCAGTTCATTATGATTGCCCTTGATTGGTCTACTGGCTCATTTACTGGTCGATGGTGGTAACCAGAGAAGAGAAAAAGGTAAACCTCCGCCTCCTCTTTCCCTCCTTCTCCAGCAGAAAGCATTTTCAATTAGGTATAGTTGGTGCTGTGTGTGTTGGGACACACTCACTCACTCACTCGCTCACTAGCACAGTCTGCTCTGCAATGTTACTTAGTGTCGTGTTTTTTTCTGTTCAGTACACTTCACGTTCTTGCCGAGCTGGCTCTCCGGTGACCACCGTCAGGCAACGATTCAGCCTAGCAACGTGTCTGCTGTGCCAGCAGTAGACTCACTGTACAGGATGGTGCAGCAGTGGAACAACCACGACGAAAGTGAAAGAAAGTGTGTGTGTTCACCTGCACAAAGAGTGGTAGTAGCTCTTCTTGTCGAGCAAATTGAATTGAGTTTGGGGTTTTGGGTTTTGGAGCGGGGTGGTGGTGGGGGATTCAGTTTTGGCTCGGTTCAGTGCTGCTGCTGTTTTTTGCTGTTTAGTTGTAGCTGCTGCTTGTGAGCTGTCGAGCGCTGTGTGATTGATCCTTTCGGTTTGCTAATTGCTTTTTGTCGCCTGCCGCCTCCTCCTCTTCTTTCTCTTTTTCACTTTGTTTTAGAAAGCGAGAGAGTGCTGGATTCTGTCCACTGAAAAGAGGAAAAAGAAGAAGAGTCTCCTGGTAGTTTTATTTTATACACACTAGCAGCAGCGACAGCAACAACAGCTTTTATAATATTGTGAAACAATAGAGGCGAGAGAAAAAGAGAGAGAGAAAGAGAGAGAATGAGGAAAGTGAGGGCAAATCAATGCTGCATTTGTCATTTGTCTGCCTGCCTGCCTGCTTGTGCAATTGTGCTGATGGTGCTGATGATGATGATGATTCGTTCACTTTCTCTCTCTCTCTCTCTCTCTCCCGCTTTTCCATTCTTGTCAGCTAATGCGCCTTTAATTGTCCGCCACCGATGAACATTGTTTCAACAACAGCAACCTCCCCTTTTCTCTGCCACCCCATTGTGTGTCTCATTGGGGCACACACTGGTGGGCACCATTGTGTGATTTGAGCTGAGCACACACACACACAGACACTCTTTCTCTTGTTCTCACTTTGACACTGTCAATGATGATCGTGGTTTTGGTGGTGGTAGTGGTGGTGGGGCAATTGTTTGTGCCTCTCTGGTTTTTTGTCTGTAGAGGAATTGTCTTTGTACGTCTATTCTTTAGATTGGACCTTTTTTCATTCAGTAAAAGGAAAAAGGCCAGACTGTGCTGCTCTTCATTTCTCTGCAGAGTGCTTTTTTTTGCACAGGAGCAGGAGCAGCAGCAGCGTTTCGGTGTTGTTTAGCAGAATTGTCCGTGATTTTCTCCCTGCTTTTGTGACTGCTCACTTTTTTTCCCTTTTTTTCCGCTGCTGTTTTTCTTCTCCAGTTACAAATAATATTATATTGCCAGTGAGGAGAATATTCTTGCTGCTGGTTGGTTCAACGTTGGTTTGCCGCAAAAGTTTAGTGTTACAGTTGCAGCAGCAGCAGTGGTTGAAGAGGCGGCAGTTATGGCACAGGCAAATCATGCTCGGAGAACATAACAACAGCACCACCGCATCTTCTCATCTCGAGCATCTCTCTCATTTAATTAGATTTCTTATTATACATTTTCTCATCTTCTCTCTTTCTTCTTTTGCGACAAATTATTTTAGTCAGCACTAGCAAAATACTCTGGAAGAAGCCAAGTTTTTTTCCCGTTCTTTCCTTTTTGCTGTTTTTGGTGCTCTTGTGTCTTTTTTTCATTCAACTGTTTTGCACTCACTCACCAACTGACTGGCTGGCTGGCATCAGGATTACTCAGGAGCATCGATGGTGCAGCTCTTTTTTGCAACTGCCAAAAAAGCTGATGTTGCAAAAAGCATTGACTCAGCAGAATTGACTGGGCTAAGCTAGGCTAGGCTAGAGCATCCTTGTTGTGTTGTGCTGTGAGAGCAGGTTTCTCTGTTCAGTTATATTCTTTCTTCAAACTCTATTCAGCGCTCACTACTGAATTGGCTGTGTTTGGCGGTGCCTGGCACCAAATTGTGCCAACTGCAAAGCTATCTGCCGCTCTAACAAAAGCTGGCTGGTCGAGAAACCGGCCAGCTGCTGCTGCTGCTGCTGTACAAAAGTACAACAAAAGTAGCAGGAAAAAGTATTGTGTGTCTGTACAGTTGTTGTATTTTCTCATTTGCACTGCTTTTCAACGGAAAAAACTGCAGTTAACTGCTGTTGCTGTTGCTGTATGACCAGAATGAGAATCTGTCTGACTACCTCTACACGCTGAAGGAAACAACAGCAAAAAATCGGGGTACCTTTATTTATTATTTGCCGTAAATTCCGGTTAACTGCTGTGGAAAGGAAAATGCTGCTGCGGTTGTGGTGGTGGTGGTGGAGAACTGAAAAAACTCAAAAGAGTCAAAAGTACGACGGTTCAGTTTGTAGAGGAAAAAAATAAAAAGAGAAGAAAATCACCAGCCACCAACAACCAGAACAGTTGTTGCAAAACGCCAAATAAAATCGAGTGTCACAATAAAAGTGGTTTCAGCAGCAGCAGCTTTACTCATGCATAATGTACTCACTCCCTTTTGAGAGGAAGAGAGAGCGAGAGCGAGAACACCAGAGCGACAACCATTGAAATTGGACTGTATTTCATTTTCATTTTCATTTTGGTGGTGTTCTCAAGCAAACCAGCAGCAAAATTAACTTTCTCTCTCGTTTGCTTGCTCTGCTTGCGTTTGGCTGCAGTTGCAATTGAATGGAGACTTCACTTTTACTTTTTCTACTTTTGTTGCCTTTTCTCTCTGTGTAGTGTGTGTTCCTCTCTGAATCCGAATCCACATGAATATCCCCTTTACTTTTACTGTAGCTTTTACTGCCTCTGCTGGTGCCTCTCTAATAGTCTCTCGCACACATATGGCTCAATTGAAAGTGTCGCCTTAGTGGCGCCTGATCCATTTTCAGTGCCAAAGTGCTCTCTTTCTCATTTCGCTTTTTCATTGATTTAAATCTCACTTTGAACTACAGTGGAAAAAAGAGTGAGAGAGGTTTAAAACTGCAGTGATTCGGTTTTATTCTTTCTTTTCCTCGTTTTTAACAGTCCACTTGACAAAAGAGAGCTGTGTAGTGTTGTGTCTCAATGTTTAGTGTCCCCGAGAAGTTGTGCCCTGGCACACAAACACAATGGCGCCTACTGCTGCTAATGTGCACTGCAATGTCCCCCTGTAATGTGATTTTCAAGCTAAAACTCTGCTGGTCGTCTGCTGTGCTTTAGTTCAAGCACTGTACTCTACACTACACTTGCGTTCTAGTGCACACCAAAACGGACTGCACCCAAAAGATCGCTCCCAGCAGCAACCCGAAACTCTGTCTCTGTCTGTCTGCCTGCCTCCTTCCTCCTGCCTTTAATGAGAATCGAGCATGAAAACTGCTCTCGTCTGTCTGTCTGATTGTGTGGGATCGAGTACGGTGCCTGCTTGTTTGTCAGTTTGTTTCTGTTTTTGTTTTTGTACCTGCTGACCAGAGAGTGTCTCTGTACAATGTTTTTGTATTTGGTCTGTTTATTGCCCAGGCACAGACACACAGACACATACCTTTCCTCTATCTCCCGTTTTCTTTGCCGTTTCTGCAGTCACTCAGTCAGTCAGTCAGTCAGCTTTTTGTTTGGCTTCACCGCTCCTAATTCTGAAGGCTTGTTCCCTTCTTCCTCTATTTGATTTGTCTCATGCACACGCAATGCAGAGCTCTCTCTCCTTTCCTTTTATCGACTAGCCATTTTTCTGGTGCTCTAAGCGAGAAGTGAAGACCAGCTCTTTGCTGCCGGGCGGCCAAATTCTTGCCTGGCTGGCTGCTGGCTCTTGCTTTCTTCTTCTTCTTCTTCTTCTTCTCCTTTTCGTTCTTTCCATTCAGTCAAACGAATTCCCTGCTTATTTTTCCTGCCCCCCCCCTCCCCTCTTCTCGATACTTTCTTCAGGTGAACCAGGCGGCGGCAACTTCGGCGGCAGCGGCGTTTTCGGCTCGCTGGGCAAACACACTCACTCACAGTGCCCTGCATTTGAGCCCTGCATCGGCGACTGTCGTCGTCGTCGTCGTAAAGCTAACCAGTTGTTCCTCCACCACCTCACCTCGTCTTCAGCTCAGTCGCTGCCCCGTACTCACTTTGGCAAATTGTTTTGCTTTGTCCCCCTCTTCTTTTTTTCTTCTTTCGCATGTTGATAATTAGAAATGGTCCTCTCCTCGAGCACAAACAACAACGGTGCACTGTGCACTGTGCACAGTGAATCAATTGAAGCCGTTTTGTCTGACTGAAACGATACACTCTATCTGAGACACTCACCGGCACTCTCTGGGCACTAGCTATCATCAGTCTATGTCCTGTCTGTCTGTCGTCTATCTACCCCAAATTTTGTCTCTGTATTTCTGTGTTGTGTGGAACAATTTTTTTCCCGGTAAACTCTACGGCTTCACCCGGTTCTACCTGCCGCTCAATCTATCACTTTAGTGTTCAATTCATTTTGCAGCTGATGTATGTGTGTGTATTCAGTCTTCTTTTCTTTGCTCTAGTGTTGACTACGATCAATTAAATTGGACAGCCAGACAAGAAAGGTGCACATTTTGGATGACAAGGATGACGAGGATGGCAAACAGCAGTGGCAGCTACAAAGTAGAACAGGTGCACGCCAAAAGACCGAAAGCTGCAAAAGCTGTTTCAGCAGAGATCAAATAGAAAGCAACCGAAAAAACACAAAGATGAAAAATGGGAAGACATATTTTTGCATTTTACTTCTGTTTTTTGTGTTTTTGTTTTTGCAAAGAAAAAATTTTTTGCTGCTGCTACTGCTTTTTAAATCGGATCATCATTTCCTAACAGTTGCAATCATAATATTTCCATCAGTCTCCTTGCTTTCCCCCTGCTTTTGATTCTGCAGACGATTCGATTTAACCGATGCGGTTCTTTTTATATTTTCATTGTATCGATTGACGGCACAACCGATGACGACTACTTTGCATTTTAAATTGAAATGGAAATGCCACAAATTGCAGCAGCAGTAGCAGTTGCCGTCGCCGTAAAATCCGCTTTTCTGTATCGCTTTTTCTTTCCCGTTTTTTCTTGATTGAGCGAGCAACAGCAGAAACAGCAGCAGCAGTGGCAGTTGCAGGCAGCTTCCAGCTTTTCCGTTGAAACAAAATGAGCAACGGAATATAAGTGAGAGAGCGAAATTCTTGCGAATACTTTTCGCTCGGAAACGGCCTTTTAATTGGCCAGAGAGCAACGGCGACGGCATCAGCAGCAGAGGAGCTCGTCGATTGGGGCTAGTCAAGTAATTAGATTGCCTAGTGACGAGAGAAAGAACGAAGAGGACGAAGAGTGCAAAAATAGAGAGAAAACGAAGCGAAATTGAAGATGAGAGAAGAAAAGTGCGAGTCTAATTGCGAGTGGGGCAATTATCGCCACTGCTGTGTTTGAAACGGCAGAAAAAGAATCAGCAGCTGAAGCATCGGCAGCTCACGCCAAATCTCTGGAGAGAAAACAAACAAGCGAGGCGATAATTTGTTTGATTAGTCGAGTCGAGGAGGTTTTAAATCACACTCACTCACTCACTCACAGATTCGGACACAAAGCTGATGCTGTACTTGAAAAAGCCAGGCAGAAAAAGAGGGCTCTGCTGGAGCCTAAGTGGGAGAAAGTGATTGAGTGAGAGAGAAGGAGATGCGGGTGAATTTAAAATGAATACTGATTTGCTGCGTTTCGCCAAATGCACTTACTCTCAATTGCCTGAAGCCTTCTCTTTCTTGGATTCCGTTCCCTCTTTTTTGCTCATGCTTTGGATTCTAATGAATTTTAGCCCTTTTCTGGCACTTTTTAGCAGCAGTGGCTTGGGCTCAAGCATTGATAGGCTTTAATTGCCCGACTTTGTGAGCACTGAGAAAGTAGCTGGAATTAAATTCTGATCGGATTCCCTCTCTCTCTCTCTCTCTCACTTTCTGAGTTTTGACTTGATTCGATGCGTTCAGAAAGCTATCATCATCATCATCTTCATGTCCACAGTGTGTTCACCAGAAGTGACACTGAATTAGCCTGTTAAGTGGAGCGTGCACTGTCGAAATGTAGCACCAATTCTCCATTTCAGAGGAAAAAATGAGAAAGCGAAATTCCAGCAAATTTTGTGAGTATCAATGCGGTGGCCAATAAGTAATGTCAATTGAGAAGAAGAGACAGAATATTGCCAAGTTGTAGTGCTGGTGGTGGTTGAATTGGAAAAGGCAAAGTAGTTTGTATCCATCCAAACAGCAGTGTTGTTGTTCAGTGCATCAGCGGCAGCGGCGGCGGCAAAGCAGAGCAGTCTCATGTGTTATTTAATTTAGCCAATTCAATTTACTCCTTGCAGAGTGTGTTTGCAGCCAGCAGCAGCAGGCTGGCAAGTCAGCAGCATCTCTCTCTCTCTCTGCTTTCTGCTCAATGCAATGGTTCTTTTTAGGTACACAAAAAGAGTCTTCTCTTTCCTCTTCGTTTTCCCCTGGTCACGGAGCAATTTTTCTCCTTTTCACTTTGGCGATTGTTTTCCGTTTGCGGCGACGGCAACTTTGTCGCATTTGCATTTTTTTGTGCTTAGCAGCTCATTCTCTCACTTTCTCGCTTTCTATTTCTCTATTTCGTCTTTATTTTGTCGGTTTGCTTCTACTTCTTTTTTCCTTTTTCTTCTTCTGGTCGGTTTTGCATCTCTTCAAATTGCATAGAAAAAGTAAGCTGCAATTCAAATTCAAATTTGCAGTTTGCATATGTCGCAGTGTTGAAGAGGCATGTGCATTGCCTTCTTCTGCTGAGTCGGCGGCAAATCGGCGTTCTCTTTTTTTTGGGTAAATGGAGAAAAAGCTTTAAAAGTTGAAAAGTAAGTTTTCAGTCAGTCTAACCACCGCCACCGGCATAAAAAACAGGCAGGCATCAGCAACATCATCATCATCATCATCATCGGCGGCAGATAATAAAATTTTAATAAAGCTCGCTCTTTGCTCCGTCGGCGATATTGGTCCTGATGCAGCAGCAGCACTATCAGTAATGTGCCACCTAATTAAGGAGTAGCAGTTCCTCGTCGTCGTCGAATTGACTCTTGGTGATTGTAAATTCAATTTAGCAAAGTTGCTGGCAAAGTTTTTTGCTTCCTTCTTCTTCCTTCTTTTTCTCAAATGACTTCCTATTAAGGAGGCCTAAAAGGCTTTAATTATTTAGCTCCAACTTTGATGCTGCTGCTGAAGTCGTACACTGCAGTCGTTTCCATTTTAAATCTTCCCACTTTGCAGCGCTGAATTATTAAGAAGGCAACAGCAGCAGCAAAAGCTAGTGAGTAGAGTATACAGTAAATTAAAAAATAACGACGTTTGAGAGTGAACTGAGAGAGAAAGAGAATAAAGAAAGGAAGAAAGCGACTCTCCGATTGAATGAAAAATTCCTTTTCTTTTTCTTTTGCCGATTCGATTACGACTCTTTCTCGCTCGCTAGCTAGCTGAATGCTTACTTTTTCTGATTGCTCGATGATGCGATTGCTCCGATTGCTGATGTTGCTGCCGTTGCTGGAACTTTAGTGATCGGCCAAGAATCGACAACACACTGTCCACAACGTTGAAGAGAGCTGGTGAGCCAGAGGATCGAGAGAGAAAGAAAGAAAATCGAACAACAGCAAAGCAAAATACACACACACTGAAATCGATAACCAGCATCAAATTCACTGCTGCAGAATTTAGCTTTCTTCTTTTTCTTTCTTTTGCTAGTCTATTTAGCTGGATTTTTCGGCTGCTGCTGTTGTCAATGCTAGTCGGCGCTAATTGAGTTAGAAACTCACAAGGTACCGTTCACTTTTTAGGTACCGGGTTTTAAAAGTTAAGAATTGGT
>JAALOO010001081.1_pt1 | contig 20557 bp, 19 predicted proteins | sample 7257641 | NCBI WGS metagenome assembly JAALOO01 (sample SAMN14085613, study PRJNA598686) | mite metagenome | biome: ENVO:01001000; feature: ENVO:01001002; material: ENVO:01001226; isolation source: single female mite from University of Michigan culture on fish food culture... ...
GTTATTGAAAAACAATCAATTAAACCTATTCCACAATATTACAAGTAACCTTTTTTATTCTGTTAGAGTAGAACTATTTTTTGTGCAATAAAAAAAATAAAGACGTAAACAAACCGCAGATAAACCAAATCTTTGTAACATTTTTTTTAAAAACGTCATACTAACACGTAAGCACCAGATTTATTTTGTGCATCGCGGTTCAAGAACTTAACTGATAGAAACTAAGGATTCTAAATATGAAAAGCTATTTACCAGCGCGAAACATCCTAAATACAAATAGTCTTTACTTCATTTAATAACACCTTGCCGTCCAAAAAAAATTAACGCCGTCCCCGCTCTAACTAGTCAAGGAAACGCGCATCAATTTGTTTATTAGCTTTGGCTCCCAATGTTTTTAAATTTTCTATTTTCCGCACTACGTTACCCGTCCCTGTGCTAAGCTTTTTCATCGCATCATTATGCTTTTCAGAGGCCTTCTGAAGGTGCGTATCAATCTGTTGCATATCCGAAAGAAAACCAACGAATTTATCATACAGTGCTCCTGCCTCTTTCGCGATTTCTAGTACATTTCTATTTTGACGCTCTTGAACCCAGATACTGGCTATTGTACGCAGGGTGGCCAAAAGTGTTGAAGGACTTACTATAACCACACGTCTATCCCAAGCATCGGAAAACAGATCTGGCTTTTCCTTGACGGCAATACTCAATGCAGATTCAATCGGCATAAACAGCAGAACAAAATCGGGTGAATGGATGCCATATAGATCTTGATAATTTTTGCTGGATAGTTCACGCACATGATTTTCGATAGATTGAACATGTTTCTTCAAATACTGTTGCTGGTCTTCGTGCTCTGGCGCATCGACCCAACGTTCGTATGCAGTTAACGAAACTTTGGAGTCGACGATTAGATGTTTATCCTCAGGCAACAAAATAACTGCATCGGGTATTTTTCGACTCTCCTCATCTTTAAAAGTTGATTGCAATTGGTATTCTTGGTCTTTCACTAATCCTGACCGTTCCAAAACACGCTCAAGGATCACTTCGCCCCAATTTCCCTGCTTTTTACTATCTCCTCGGAGTGCGCGAGTCAAATTATTTGCCTCATTTTTAATCAACAAACTTTGTTGCATCATCTGCTCCACCACCCCTTTTAGCACATTTCGTTCAGCAGATTCATGTTGATATGTTTTTTCCACCTTCTCCTCAAATGTTTTTATGCGATCTTTTAGCGGACTCAGAATTTGATCCATCTGCAGCTGATTTACGGACGTGAATTTTTGTGTTTTCTCCTCTAAAATAGCATTTGCAATATGCTGAAACTCGAGCTGAAATTTTTCCCGAGTACGATTAATTTCTTCTTGTTGCTCGGCAAATTTCTCTTGCTGAGCCTGAAGATATGCATTTGTGGCCTCCAGCGTACGCTCAAGTGATGATCTATCAACCCGTTCTTTTTCTAAAGATTTTTCAAGTTGCTCTTTTAGCTGTGATAAAAATTGTTCGCGCTGCTCTACTTTTGCTAAATTTAGCATAGTTGCATTACGTTCCTCGAGTATATTTTGATACTGTTGTTTACCAACGCTTTGTGTATTGCGCCAAACCAACAGAATAAGCAAGATTACTAAGATTATAATTACTACAAACAAAAGAACATCCATATCATTTTTTTAGCGAACTATTAAATAATTTTAGTACCCCTTGAGTGATTACTGTAGCTTTTGATGTGTTTTCCACCACAAATCAGGCATATCTCCACCCACGGCTAGCTGGTAATCTTCATATCGGCAAGGAACCAAATAATAGCGTTCGTTTACGGATTTAGAACCAAAATACGGCACTTGCATCCACCATCGATCAGATTTTTTACTTTTAACAAAAATAAGCTCATAATCGTCGTTGACCAGCGCTGTACGATAAATCACATAATCAGATTTAGGAATCAATGGTGCATCATGTTTGCGGTTGTAAAAACCATCAACAAAACACCAAATCATCTGCGCTACTAAACTCGCTGTTACCCCCATTGGATCAAATGTAGGATTAAGTTCATAGAAGCCGACCGAACTACACTTATCCGACATTCCCGCATACCTCGCCAGTTGACATGCTTCATCACCAAAAAGTCCGTTAGGATTTGCATTCGCATTTCCTGGGGCTTCAGAAGCACGAATTGCTCCAATATCAAAACTAACCATATCCGCTGCGCGTATCAAGGGCTCTGCCTGATCAAGCTTACCAGTGATAGCGCCAATACGCATCGTACTAAAGTATATCTTATCGTACATATTAATAGACTCCTTACTCACTAGATATGTCTGGTACGCGATATTGCTCAAATTAAATAAGTAATCTGGTTCGTGTAAAATAATTTTATTTAAAAAGGACTTAGAAGTTAATGCTGTATTCTCTACGCCTTCTTGGTCGACATCAAATTTTGCATCAATGACGGCAACCTCCACACGTTGCTCAAGCCCCTGATACCCCAGGTACTGACCATACGTTATATCATGACCTCCGCCAATAATTACGGGTATAATATTCTTTTTCAAAAGCTCTTCGGTAACCGTCTTCACCGCAAAATACGTATCACTGATCGTATTACCGGCCTTAATGTTTCCCAAATCAGCAATGCGCACTGAATAATCACCTTGATACAAGCTGTAAAAGTGTTTTCGTACCGCATCAGGCGCCTTTTTTGTACCTGCGTTGTTCACCGCTCCACGTTCTTCTTCTACTCCAAATAGCGCAATATGCGGACGGTTTTCTTCCTCCTCCAATTCCGGAAAAACGGAATCGTAGACAGCTAAAAAATTTCCAAATTGGGAGTTATAGTACCCCTCTTCAGGATAGAAATTACGAACAAAGACGGGCGAAAAAAAATCAACTAACGACATATGATGGGGGAATAATATTAAAAATTAGAAACAATGTACTGAGTATTTCGCAAATATGCATTTATTAAGCTATTTTTGAAAAGAATAAGTTTTCAACAATAAGTTAACAAGTGATATTAGTAACTGGAGGCACAGGATTCCTAGGATCAACATTAATCAAACTTTTAATAGACGAGGGTTTAGCTGTTTTGGCGATAAAACGATCAACATCGTCCATTCCTGACTCGTTAAAATCTTCATCCCTTGTACAATGGATTGATGCAGATATTACAGATTATTTCGCATTGGCAGATATATTCGAAGGTGTTACACATGTCTATCATTGTGCAGCCAAAATATCCTATCAAAAAAGTGATTGGGAGTCCATGTTACACATCAATATTGAGGGTACACATCACATCGTTAATCTGTGTTTAGAACATGGTTCCAGACTTATTCATGTAAGCTCAATCGCATCTTTGGGCGAAAGTAAAAATGGTGAACTTATTGGCGAAAACAGTAAGTGGGACGAAGGAGCGCAAAACTCGCGTTATGCTATCTCAAAGTATGAGAGTGAGATGATCGTTTGGCGAGGTATTGTCGAAGGCTTAGATGCTGTTATTGTTAACCCTTCAGTAATTATGGGCGTAGGTACAGGCAAAAAGTCTGCAGGCGTGATTTTCAACATGGTTAATAAAGGTTTGAAAATATACCCTCCAGGAACAGTCGGTATAGTTGACGTCACGGACGTCGCAAAACTGATGATCATTCTGATGAATGACACCTCCATTTCAGGTGAACGTTATATTTTAAATAGTCAGAACTTCACCAATAAAGAGCTCTTGGAACGCGTTGCACATGTTCTTAACAAACCTGCACCAACCATTGCTGCAAAACCATTTATGTTAGATATTGCCTGGCGCGCCACCCAATTCATCGCGTTGATTACAAGATCAAAAGCAACACTGACGCGGGAAGCTGCTCAAGCATCATCAGCGAATCTGGCTTATACCAATAAAAAAATCACCGATAGTACAGGATACACATTTAAGCCTGTTGACGTAACTTTACAAGAAATGAGTAAAGAATATAAAACATAACCCTATAACAAACTAAACCAAAGTGAAAAACTATTATATAATCGATTTCGATAGTACATTTACACAAGTCGAGGCTTTAGATGAACTTGCGCGTATCTCACTCGAAAATCATCCCGACAAAGATGCGATTTACAAGAAAATTGAAGAATTCACCAATTTAGCAATGGAAGGAAAACTCTCTTTCCGCGAAGCTCTCACTGGCCGTGTTCAGCTACTAAATGCAAACAGAAATCATCTAAAGACTCTTGTTAGTCGCTTAAAAAAGAAGGTTTCCAGATCCTTTGAGCGAAACAAAGAATTTTTTAAAGAAAATCAAGAAACGGCATGGATTGTATCTGGTGGTTTTAAGGAATTTATCACGCCTGTTGTAACTCCTTATCATATCAAAAAAGAGAACATTTATGCCAATACCTTTAAATTCGATGAAGCGGGAAACATTATCGGTTATGATGACACAAATCCGCTGTCTGATGAAGGCGGAAAAGTAAAGCTTTTAAAGGAATTAAATATCGACGGACGAATTTACGGAATCGGCGACGGTTATTCGGATTTTCAGCTGAAGGAATCTGGATTGATCGAAAAGTTTTTCGCATTTACCGAAAACATTTCTCGTCAGAGCGTCACAGAAAAAGCAGACCATATCACACCAAGTTTCGATGAGTTCTTATATGTCAATGACCTTCCTCGGGCCATATCCTATCCGAAGAACCGTATCCTCTGCCTGTTGGTTGGCCAGGTGCCGGAGATCGCTGCACATATCTTAAAACGTGATGGATTCTCTGTTCGAATAAAAGATACATTCGAAGAAAAATACACCAAAGATGTGGGACTATTACTATTGGCAGATGGCACCAAGGTTGATGACGAGCAGCTGGCGCGAGCAGATAAACTAAAAACAATAGGTTTTCTAGGTGATAGCAAAGAGTTTGTCGATAGAAAAATCTGCACAGAGAAAGGAATTGTAGTTTTTGATGATAAAAAATCAAAAAAACGCAATGCAGAATTTATACCACGCCGTATGGCCGCATTTATTAACAATGGCGATACGGATATGAGTAGAAACTTCCCCAATCTTACATTACCACGTCTTACACAGGCACACAGGTTACTACATATTCACGAAAATGTCCCTGGTATTATGGCACAGATAAATAATGTCTATGCAGAGAACGGGATCAACATTATCTCGCAGTTTCTGATGACTAAAGGAGATCTTGGCTATGCAGTAACGGATGTACACGTTGCATATGACAAAAAAATGCTAAAAGAATTAAAGCAAATCGACAACACTATAAAATTCCGGATACTGTACAAGTAAGGTCAACAGTTTCATTTGTTGGTGAACGAAAAAACAGTTTGGGGTGTCACTAATTTATCTAGAAGGATATCATACCGATCGACATCGGATATGTTAGCAACAGGATCAAAAAATGACACCCCTACTTTTAAACAATCCTTTCTACACTTTGCTAAAAACCTATCGTAAAAACCTTTGCCGTAACCGACTCGATTACCTTTTGTATCTGCGACTAGAAGCGGAACGATAACAAGGTCAAGCATAGACTCTTCAATTTTTAATCCAGATTCAGGCTGCGAAATCCCCCATTGATTTTCGATAAGCTGAAGTTCTGTGCTATACAAAAAGTGGTCCATGGAATAATCCAATGGATTTGCCCGACTAACAACAACCCTGATCTGTGGGTAATTCTTCTCCAACTGTTCAAGGTAATTCCACATGTTAGGTTCATTGTGTTTTAAAATAGGCAAAAAAGTATGTATATATTTTATAGTCGTATAGTCTAGAGTCAATAGCTGTTCCGAAATTCGGCGATTAAAAATTAAGACTTCGTCTGCCGACAATTCCGCTCTTGCTTTTTTATACTGTTTACGTAAGAAAGCTTTATCCATCTGAATGAGTCTAAAAAAAACGGCCTTGCACCATAAAGGTAGACAAGACCGTATAATCAACCTAAACCAAATTCTTATTTTACACGCTCCAGATAATCACCTGTTCGCGTATCTACTTTTACTTTATCTCCTTGGTTAATAAATAGAGGAACTTTTATTTCAACTCCAGTCTCAACAGTTGCATTCTTTAGCGCACTAGTTGAGGTATCCCCTTTAACAGCAGGTTCGGTGTACGTAATCTCTAATTCAACGGTAGCAGGTGCCTGCGCCATGATGGCTTCTTCGCTTTCAAACGAAACGATAACATTCATACCTTCTTTAAGAAAACGAGCAGTATCACCAAACAATGCTTTAGGAATATTGAATTGCTCAAAAGTATTGTTATCCATCACAACAAAAAAGTCAGCGTCATCATATAAATACTGATAGTCGTTGGTCTCCACACGGGCGATTTCTACCTCCTCATCGGTGCGAAACCGGTATTCAACCAATTTGCCGGAGCGCACATTGCGCATGCGGGCTTGGTAGAACGCGCGAAGGTTTCCTGGAGTACGGTGAATATATTCTTCTACTGCAACTAATTCTCCATTAAAACGAAGTATATTTCCTGATTTTACTTCAGATGCTTTTGACATAACGATACGTTTGGATTTAATGATACAAAACTACAAAATATACTCCTGTTATAAAAACGCTAGACTATGGTTATTTATAGGATTGTATTTGAAGGTAATCATCGCAAAATGAATACTCTTTTTCTTGGTTAGATCCCAGAATCAAAATACGGTTTCGATCAATCGTCCCTTCAACAAGCGAAAGGTACCATGTTTCTCCAGCAGTATCAAGATTACTTGTTGGTTCATCCAGTAGAACTATGCTACTCTTCGAGCAGCAAGCGAGTGCCAATTTAACACGCTGTTTCATGCCCGAGGAGAAAAAACGAATTTCTTTATCTATCGCTTTTTCAAGCTGTAAAAGCGAAATTACATCTTGCATTGTATACCCATCGATATAAGATTTAAACTTAAAATGAAATTCCAGCATTTCCCGCAGTGTAAACTCCTCAATAAGTTCTACATACGGAGCTGCTATGGTCAACTCTTGATGAATATCTTCGACCGCAATTTCTGATTGGCCTTGGTTTTGGTAAACTATCTGTCCCTCGCTCGGCGTCAAACTCCCCGAAAGCACCTTCAACAAGGTGGATTTCCCCGAACCATTTGGTCCGAGTATCGCGTATTTTTTTCCGAATGAAAAGGTATAATCAATATGTCGAAAAATCCACTCTCTATTATACCGTCTACCTAGATCTTGTAAAGTTATATTCAATAATGTCCTTCTTTTAGAGTGAACTGTTTCTGCCTTGGTTAAATCCCTTGATTACCCCTCTATTGGAACTACGCACAAAGGATAATATTTCATCGCGAAGCTCCGTGGGTGCAAATTCGGCTTCAATCAAATCGAGTGCCTTTGTTAAATTCCTATTCTGCACAAACAAAACGCGATAAATATCCTGAATTTCTGTTATTTGCTCCGCAGTGAAACCGCGGCGACGTAGCCCAACAGAATTAATACCAGCATATGAAATCGGCTCGCGAGCCGCCTTAATGAAAGGAGGGACATCTTTACGCACTAGGGTACCACCGGTAACAAAAGCATGTGAACCAATCTGACAAAACTGATGTACAGCAACCATCCCAGCTAACACAACATAGTCCCCTACGGTAATATGTCCCGCTAGGGTGCTGGAATTCGAGAAGATACAGTAGTCTCCAACAAAACAATCATGTGCTATGTGGCTATATGCCTGGATGAGACAATTTTTCCCAATTACAGTCCTGTAACGATCTTTTGTTCCTCGATTGATTGTTACACACTCCCTAATGGTTGTATTATCACCAATTTCCACAGTCGTAACTTCACCCTCGAACTTTAAGTCCTGAGGTTCGCCAGAAATAACGGCGCCTGGAAAAATTCGACAATTTTTCCCGATACGGGCGCCATTCATAATGGTGACGTTTGACCCGATCCAAGTTCCTTCCCCAATAACCACATCTTTATGAATGGTAGAGAAGGGTTCCACTACTACATTCTGTGCGATTTTTGCTTCAGGATGTATGTATGATAACGGTTGTATCATGTTAATTACCTTTTACTTTTACAATTTGAGCCATCAATTCGGCTTCACTCACTACTCTATCACCTACCATGCCAATTCCTTTCATTCTTGCTATACCACGACGTATAGGCTCTAATAATTCACACGTGAAGATGATCGTATCTCCCGGTGTAACTTGATTTTTAAAACGAGCATTTTCAATTTTCAGGAACAACGTTAACCAATTTTCAGGATCAGGCACAGTATTTAAAACCAATATCCCGCCCGTTTGTGCCATCGCCTCGATCTGCAATACACCCGGAAATACAGGAGCTTCAGGAAAATGACCCATAAATATATCTTCATTCATGGTTACATTTTTTAATCCCACAACATGATTATCAGTAAGTTCAAGAATCTTATCTACCATGAGCATCGGTTGACGATGCGGTAGTATCTTCATGATTTGAACGGTATCATATACAGGTGTCATATTTGGATCGTATACCTTAACATTCTTCCTGTTTTTATCTTTGCGTATCTGTGCTTTTATCTTTTTTGCAAACGCTGCATTTGCAGCATGTCCCGGACGAGCGGCCATAATATGACCTTTTAGAGGGCGTCCGACTAGAGCAAGATCGCCAATCATATCAAGCAATTTATGACGTGCCGGCTCATTTTGATAACGTAATTTGATATTGTTCAATATGCCCTCGTTTGCCACGTCTACAGATTTATTAAATAAACCAGAAAGCTTATCTAATTCCTCCTTGCTAACCTCTTTATCGACAATAACGATAGCATTAGACAAATCTCCTCCTTTGATGAGATTATGATTTAAAAGACTCTCCAATTCATGTAAGAAACAGAAAGTACGCGAACCTGCAATTTCACCTTCAAATTCTGAAATATTGCTAATAGAGGCATGTTGACTACCCAGAACTGGTGAATTAAAATCAATCATGCATGTCAACCGATACCCGTCCAATGGCATCGCCATAATCTCCACTTTACGGTCTTTCTCTACGTAGGCGATATTATCCTTTATCTCATAATAATCCCGATCAGCCTCTTGGTCAACCGAGCCCGCTTCCATCAGTTTTTCAACATATATTTTTGAACTCCCATCAAGAATAGGTACTTCTGGACCATCAATCTCAATCAATACGTTATCAATTTGTAAACCTACTAAGGCTGCCATCAAATGCTCAATAGTACTTACTGAAGCATCACCCTGCGTAATTGTAGTACCGCGTGAAGTATCTGTCACGTTATCCGCATCTACCGCTACGATAGGTGCCCCTTCCAAATCAACGCGTTTAAATTTATACCAATGAAATTCAGGGGCCGGTTTTATCACCATATTTACTGCCCGACCTGTATGTAAGCCAATGCCTGAAATTGAGATTTCAGCCTGTATGGTCCGTTGTTTCACATTCATATCTAACATCAAATTAGCAAATTATCGTGTTTCATCATCTAATTTCTTTAATCGTGCTTCTAACTCCGCCAAACGCCGCTCCAGCGTCGGCAGTTTGCTATATATCACCTGCGAACGGAGATTACTATTGTATGGCATGGCAGGTGATCCACCCCATTTTTTATCTGCCAATTCGATGGTACGGTTAATACCTGACTGCGCTTGGATTTGAGATCCTGAGGCCACTTGAATGTGCCCCACTACACCGACTTGTCCTCCTATAACCACAGAGTCACCAATTTTAGCGCTCCCGGAAATACCCGTCTGTGCCGCAACTACCGTGTGCGAACCGATCTCCACATTATGGGCAATCTGTATGAGGTTATCCAGCTTAACGCCTTTTCGAATAATGGTTGACCCCAATGTAGCGCGATCAATTACCGTATTTGCTCCAATCTCTACCTCATCCTCAATGATCACATTACCGATTTGTGGTACTTTACTATAGGTCCCATCCGATTGCGGCGCGAAACCAAAACCGTCACTACCAATTACAACTCCGCTATGCAAAATAACATTGCTACCTATTTTACTATCATAATAGACTTTCACGCCCGCAAAAAGAGTTGTATTATCTCCTATTACCACGCTATCTCCAACATAAACCTGTGGATAAATCTTCACATTTTTACCGATTTTCACATCACGGCCGATGTAAGCAAACGCGCCCATATAGATGTTCTCCCCGAGGGTCGCCGATTCGTGAACGAAAGATGGTGTCTCTATGCCTGTACGTTCATTACGTAGCCTATCATAAATACCAAGTAACTCAGAAAATGCCAAATAAGCGTCCTTCACACGTATTAAGCTGGCATTTACAGGTTTTTGAAGCAAAAGGTCTTCGTTAACAATAACAGCTGACGCTTTTGTTTCATACAAGAAGTGCTCGTATTTCGGATTCGACAAAAAAGCCAAAGATCCTTCTTCACCTTCCTCAATCTTAGCCAGCTGATTGACAACTACTTCCGGGTTTCCTTCTACGTACCCTTGGAGTAACGTTGCGATTTGATTTGCAGTAAATTGCATCTTACAAATGTATACTTTTTATTAATTAATTTTACCAATTGTTAACCCTCATACAGTAAGAAGCCAACTTCCTTTGGATAGGAAATCGCGTACTTCTGCACAGGTTTTGCTAGTGCTTCTAAATTCGAAAGATCCGAGGCCTCTGTGATATCCTGAACATTCCCCAGCTTATTTAAAATCTTAATATTATCATGTTCTATATCGTACGCGCTATTCTCGATCACCTGAACGTACACGAAATAATCTACTTGGTGATCTTCCAGTTCAAAATACGTCTTCACATGTTGCTTTACTAAAAGAACCTCTTGATCTGTAAAAGGAGTCTTTCGTAGAACTGTCCGTAATAAGTCGCGGTTCATCAGTTTGCGACAAAGTATGCTTAAAACTTTATCATCTTGAAACACCCATTCTTTTAACGCCGACATAATATCTGTATCATCAAGTCTAGTAAACCACTCTAAATGGGACGATTCCTGTAAAAAATTCTCAATATTGATCTTGTTCGACAAAAAATGTTGTAGAGCTCTGGTTGCAAATAAGACGGTACCTGAAGCACTTAACTCTTTTGCTCTATGAAGCACCTTAATCAACATCTGCTCGGCACCCAATACGGTTTTATGCAGATATACTTGCCAGTACATGAGCCTGCGTGCTATTAAAAATTTCTCTACCGAATAGATACCTTTAGCGTCAATAACAAGCTCGCCATCATCCACATTGAGCATTTTAATAATGCGATCGAACGAAATAACCCCTTCGGAAACTCCTGTAAAGAAGCTATCTCGATTCAGATAGTCCATCCTATCAATATCAAGCTGACTAGAAACCAGCTGATGAAAGAATTTTCGATGGTATTGATCTTTAAAAATCGTTATTGCCAGATCTAATTTCCCGCCAAACTCCGTATTTAGTTTATCCATTAAAAGAGACGATATCACCTCATGGGATACACCCTCCACTAGCGTATGTTCTAAGGAATGAGAAAACGGTCCGTGACCGATATCGTGTAGCAAAATGGCAGCCAACAACGCTTCTTCCTCTTCACATGATATCTCCACTTCTTTGCTACGCAGGGTATCAATAGCTAGTCCCATTAGATGTACTGACCCAACAACATGTTGAAAACGCGTATGCAATGCCCCAGGATACACCAAGTGGGTCATGCTAACTTGCTTGATATACCGTAACCGCTGCAAAAAAGGATGTTGGACAAGATCAAAAATGAAATCGGACGGAATTGAAACAAAACCGTACACAGGGTCATTAATTATCTTCTTCTTATTCAATTTTGCCAACCTTTATGATATTTTATCGTTATTTTTGAAGCAAACACCGGAGAGTTTTTAGACACAAATCTGTGGTTTGTCATCTATCTCTTACAAAAACAAGTGTCGCACGTTAGTTCATATCTGTTTGAAGAAACCTGAGTAACAGGTATATTCGCTTGATAATCACGATTTATTAGCTAAACACTAGACGTCTAAAGTAAGGGCAAAGATACAGAGAATGAAGTTAATTAGTGTTAAAATTAAAGTAAAAATCTTCCTTTTTGACTATTCTAGTATAGAGTTCAATTTTCACAAGCAACTCTGTTCAATTACCGCAGGCTAAAATCGGTGGTCATTACAAAACAAAGCAATTTATGGCAAACAAAATACATATACTCTGGGCTGACGATGAAATTGAGTTCCTACGCCCGCACATCTTACTCTTAGAGGAGCGCGGCTACCGGGTTAAAACCGTAAATAATGGCAATGACGCGGTAGAGGCCTTCCAAAATGAGCCATTTGATTTAGTCTTTCTGGATGAGAACATGCCTGGAAAAACTGGCCTGGAAACTTTAGCGATATTAAAGACGATAAATCCCACCATCCCTAATGTCTTGGTCACCAAGAACGAGGAAGAACATTTGATGGAAGATGCAATCGGGTCAAAAATAGACGACTATCTAATCAAACCGGTAAACCCAAAACAAATACTACTGACAATCAAAAAGTTTACCGAGAATAAGCGCCTGATTAGTGAAAAAACATCCATGGCCTATCAGCAAGAATTTCGAAATCTTGGTATGACAATTAACGATGACCTTGATTATAAACAATGGGTAGAAGCTTATAAAAAGCTAATCTATTGGGAGCTCTCTTTACAAAAACTTGAAGATGCCGGGATGCATGAAATTCTTACGATGCAAAAAGCGGATGCCAATACACTGTTCAGTAAGTTTATCGAAAAAAACTACATCAACTGGATTCAGAATAAACAAGACGGCCCGATTCAATCACATCAATTATTTAAGAAAAAAGTATTCCCTCTTTTAGAGCCCGATAAACCGACCTTTTTTTTCCTCATTGACAATCTTCGGTATGATCAGTGGAAAATGCTCAATGAGGTTATTACTGATTACTATCGACTCGAAGAAGAGGATGCATACTACAGCATCCTTCCCACAGCAACGCAATACGCAAGAAACGCGATATTTAGCGGCTTAACACCTCTAGAAATGGAACGTCGCTTTCCTTCGTTATGGCAAAATGATGATGATGAAGGGGGTAAAAACCTTCATGAAAGTGAATTTCTGAGTGACCAAATCAATCGCGTATACCGCAGAGATATCAAGCACTCTTATCACAAAATCCTAACCTTAGAACAGGGAAAAGATGTCGTCGATTCACTCAACAATCTAATGCGCAATGAACTCAACGTCCTTGTGTACAATTTCGTTGATATGCTGTCCCACGCACGTACGGATATGGCGATGATCCGCGAACTGGCCAATGATGAGAGTGCCTACCGATCCCTTACACTTTCTTGGTTTGAACATTCTCCGCTTTTAGACACCTTGAAATGGCTTGCCCAACGTAATGTGCGTGTAATTATCACCACGGACCACGGTACCATACGTGTAAAAAAACCAAGTAAAATTATAGGCGATAGGAATACCAATACAAATCTACGTTACAAGCAAGGAAAAAATTTAAATTACAACGGTAAAGAAGTATTCTTGATAAAAAATCCGCACGATGCACAGCTTCCCAAATTAGGGGTAAGCTCTTCATTTGTATTCTCTAAAGATGATTATTATTTTGTTTATCCTAATAATTACAATCACTTTATGAACTATTACAATGGCACCTTCCAACACGGTGGTGTTTCCTTGGAGGAAATGGTTATTCCTTTTGCTGTTTATAGTCCAAAGTAGCTACTTTTGCGTATGGAAACAATCGTTAACAGCCTTCAGGAGCTAGATGCCGTAGCAGCTGAAATCGTAAATATTTTCCCAAGTAAACGTATCTTTTTACTTTACGGAGAAATGGGTGCCGGTAAAACGACGCTAATAAATTCGTTTTGTAGGGTTTTAAAGGTCAGCGACAACACCTCTAGCCCGACTTTTTCCATCGTTAACGAGTACTCTTCAGAAAACGGACCAGTGTATCATTTTGACTTCTACCGTTTGAAACACGAGAATGAAGCGCTTGATTTAGGTTACGAGGAATATTTTTACTCGAATGACTACTGCTTTGTTGAATGGCCTGAAAAAATCCCCAATCTACTTCCTGAGGATGCTGTTAAATTAACCATTGAGGTCATCTCCACGACGAGGCGAAAAATAATTGTAAAATAATTTCACTGTTTTTGCAACCTTCTTTGGATTTCGATCGTCTTTCTAATATAAACACGAACTAACCTTGGAAAAGAATATTTTGAATACCATCTGGAAGGGATGCATAAATGGCGATAGAAAAGCCCAATTTGAGCTCTACCAGATTTTTTCCAAAAAAATGTTTGCGATATGCCTTCGGTACAGTAAAGACGAGGATCAGGCGCAAGATATTCTTCAGCTCGGGTTTATAAAAGTTTTTAATAAGTCGCAACTTTTTACTGAACAAGGTTCACTAGAGGGATGGATACGTCGGATTATGGTCAATACGGCAATCGAAATATACCGAAGCAATTCGGTAAACTTTACCGAGCCTATCGACCAGAAACATGCTGAAATAGCTGGCACAATGCAAACTCCAGATAATCTGCATTACCAAGATCTACTTGAACTTATAAAAACTTTACCGCTAAGCTACCGAACAGTATTTAACTTGTACGCTATTGAAGGGTATTCGCACCGTGAAATCGCTGATATGTTAGCTATTAGCGAAAGTAATTCCAAATCGCAATTATCGCGCGCAAGGAAATTGTTGAAAGAACGATTGGCACTATTAGAACGAGCACAATGAAAGACGAACACCTAGATAAACTTTTCCGAGATGCTTTAGAGAATCGAGAAGCATCGCCTAGCGCTAAAACATGGGATGCCATTCAGGCCGCTCTAGCGCCAAAGGTAATACCAATTTACGAGCGCCCATGGTTCAGGCTAGCGGGGGTTGCCGTAGCATTCATCGTCGGCACATTCTATTTCTTGGATTTACCGAGATCTCCTCAGGCAGACCAAATCGTTAAAGATGCTCGCAAAGAAATCGAAAAAGAAAGACATGCTAGCGTTTCAACTCTCCCAAGTGAAACAATAAACATCGATCCATACCACTCCGAGAGAAAGCCGCAGGTAGAGCAAAAACAATTACAAAATCCACCGCTACGCAAAAAGAGAATTAAGAGAGAGACACCGCTGAACTTTATCCCAGAAAAATATGCGTCGCTCCCAGCCTCTACAACTTTGCAACCTACCACAGTAGCCTTTGACAACGAGCTAACGGTCACTGCGACGGATATCCAAACCTATAAGGTGGTCGAGATAGACCCAATTCAGCCACTGATTGAAAGCCCCGAACATGAAGAAATACTTCTGGCAAAATCCCAAAAAGAGGGTAATCAAATCATTCCGGCGATACTGAATAAAATTACGGAGGTCATCAATCCGGACGATAAAAAAATAATTCGATTTAGTCATGATGAAGAAGGTTCGTTTCAGCTTGACATTTCCAATTCATACGTTAAATCCAGACTTAAAAAAAGAAAATAAACCTCATGAAAAACAAATGGACAATACAAAGTTGGGTATGTAGTATTTTACTACTCATTAGCACTTCGCCTCTGTTAGCTCAACAGGACACCGAAATAGCGGACAGCACCCAACAACAGGATAACAACCACATGGACATTACGCCTACTGTTGGTAAAAAAGATTACGATTACTACGGAAAAGAAATTAAATATCCTCGAATCTTTGGGGGACTCACTTTCACACGAATAGATTGGGGTTTCTCCAGGCTTATTGATGATGGCAGTTTTACAATGTCTGAGGGAAACGAATTTCTAGAATACAAAAAAGCGTCTAACTTCGGCTTTGATATTGCGCAATTTGGCGTGCGGTTCAATGACAAATTCAAAACTTATATTTCGACAGGATTTGAATGGAATTATCTACGTTTAAAGCAAAATATCATTTTAGATACGGAAGCAACACCACTTGATTATGCGAATTCGGAGATCGATTATAAAAAGAATATCTTTACCTCGACTTATCTGCGGGTACCTCTAACCTTCGAATTTCGAGGAAAAAGGAACAGCCATGGAAAACGTGCGAAAGTGGCTGTGGGAGCAATGACAGGAATATTACTTAAAGGTACACAACGCTTGAAAAGCGAGCAGGAAGGCAAACAAAAATATAAAGATAATTACAACCTAGCAAGCTTTCAGTACGGTGTTTTTGCACGGATAGGCTTTGACAATATTGGACTTTTTACCAAATATTATCTCAACGACATGTTTGAAAACAGTCCTAACCAAAAAGGCGTAAACAACTTCACCTTTGGCGCAACTTTGGGATTCTAAAAAGCTAATAATTCGTACTAAACGGGCGGCGCTAGAAACGCGAAGTCCGTTTAGTGTTTTAAAAAAAACACAAGTGCAGCTCTGGCAGCCCCAAACCACCGTCAGTTTTAGCGATCATGTTCAGACCTCCAAATTAATTGTTTACTTTTGTTTCAACATATGGAACAAAAATCTTCTTCTTGTCAATATAATCCATCAGATACGCAAAAAATTGATGCTCCCTATATATTCGGCGAAAAGCTCTCGCTCATCTTTGAATCAAAACAAGATGTACTGGCTATTGACAGCGTCAGTTTTGGTATTCAACAGGGAAAAATAACGGCTATCGTTGGAGAATCTGGTAGCGGAAAAAGTACGCTTCTTAAACTTATATACGGATTACTTGAACCCACTGCAGGCGAAGTGCGCTATCAGGGATGGCGTGTCCCCACGCGTAAAGACAAGCTTATTCCTGGACATGAGGCTATGAAGCTCGTATCACAGGGATTCGATGACCTAAATTTATATGCAAAAGTATGGGATAACGTCGCCTCGCAACTTCCCAACACGGATATCTACCGCAAAGAATCGAAGACGAAAGAAATTTTGCAAAAATTAAAAATTGAGCATCTTGGCCAGCAGCGGGTGGCTGACCTCAGCGGAGGTGAAAAACAAAGGGTCGCGATCGCTCGAGCTTTGATAAACGAACCTGAGGTACTACTTATGGATGAACCTTTCAACCAAGTAGATGCAGCCTTCCGTGACGCTTTACAACAGGATATTAAACAAATTGTTCTGGAAACTGGCCTAACAATCCTACTTGTATCACATGACCCCACGGAGGTACTGGCAATGGCAGACGAGCTGATTGTCATGAAAAATGCAAAAATCATCGAACAAGGAAATCCAGAAAAACTTTATTACAAACCCAGCAATAGTTACACGGCACAACTACTCGCTAAAAGCAATATTCTATCCAGTCAGCAAGCTATGCTACTGGGGATCAGAACAGATCATTCCATAGGAATACATCAAGAAGACATATCCTTCACTCTTAGTCAAACTGGCGATTTCGAGATTATCGATATTCGATTTCGAGGTTTTTACAAAGAAGTCGTATTAAGTAAATCGCAGTTAACCTTACATGCTCTTTTACATCCTGTAACAAATGTGCAAATAGGCAATAGAGCGACAGTACATATTATCCGACACATCAATTTCGAGCATCATTAATCACACTTCTTTTTAGCTGCCTAATAAGTAAAGAAAGTTGACTAATGTTTCTCGAGCCATTTAAAAAGGTCATCCGACCACCTTTTGGGATCTGTCTTATTGATTAACCCAAAGCCATGGCCACCTGTTTCATAGATTTCAATCTGATTGGCAATACCATTTTTATCCAGAGCTTCTTTATAGCGTAGCGAATTTTCAAGAGGCACAGCTTTATCATCTTTTGCGTGTACTAAGAAGGTGACAGGCGTTTGCTTGTTAACCTGTTTTTCTAAGCTATAATAAAGTTCTATGTCCTTAGCGGGCTGCTCTCCTATCAAACTGTGTTTCGACCCTTTATGCGTAATCGCATTATCCATCGATATGACGGGATATATTAGGGCAGAAAAATCAGGACGTAATGATGTTTTTGATTCGTTAGGAATTTTTATATCGTCATAATGCGTAGATAGGCTTGCTGCTAAATGTCCACCTGCAGAAAAACCGATAACACCGACTTTTTTGTAAGGATGCTTCTCGCGAATCACCTGCATAGCGCGTTGAGCATCTTGCAAGGGACCAATTTTGCGATCCGCCATGGTCGCATCTTTCGGAAGCCGGTAATATAGGACATAGGCACTATATCCGTGCTTATTAAATTCTTGGGCAATAGCGTGTCCTTCATGCTCAATAGCAACGTGTGAGTAACCGCCGCCTGGAATAACTAGAACAGCTTTATCGCTGTCTGCCTTTTCATATAGGTAGAGTACGGGGACGTCCTCTGCAGGCAAAGGTACCGCACTGGCGTTGACATTTGGTATTTCTGAATAGAGCGCCACTTGTTGTTGCGCTAGCGTATAATAATTAATTAATGCCACAAACAAAAAAGTATATAAAAGTTTCATAAGATTATTGATTAGCTACTATAATTAAATCTAGGTCCTTGGATGGTAAATTGAATTTATCGGCGATATCCTTATTCGTGAGCATACCGTGATAAAGATATATCGCACTCCGAATACATTTATCACCCCAAATCATATTATTCATTCCGCCACATTCGCCGATTTGGACAAGTAACGGTGTCAATATATTGGTCAATGCATAGGTTGCCGTACGGGCAACGCGTGATGCTATATTAGGAACTCCATAATGAATAACATCATATTTGCGAAAAGTTGGTTTATCATGGGTGGTCACTTCTGATGTCTCAAAACAACCGCCTTGGTCAATACTCACATCAATAAGCACAGAATTCGGTTTCATTTTTGAGACTGTATCTTCAGAAATAATGCACGGAGATCTTCCATGCACAGCACGTACTGCACCAATAACGACATCGCATGAACGTACAGCTTTGTTTAGGACGATTGGCTGTATAACCGAGGTAAAAACCCGGCTGCCGACATTACTCTGTAACCTACGCAACCGGTACACCGAACTATCAAATACTTTTACCTGCGCGCCTAATGCAATAGCTGTCCGAGCTGCATATTCGCCAACAGTACCGGCGCCAATAATAACCATTTCAGTAGGTGGAACACCGGTGATTCCGCCAAGCATTAGACCTTTTCCATCAAAGATATTGCTCAAGTACTCTGCGGCAATCAATACCGAGGTGGCACCCACGATTTCACTCATCGCCCTGACGACGGTTAAGTGGCCTCCTTCATCTTTAAGATACTCATAAGATAGTGCTGTTATTTGCTTACGCATCAATGCCTTCAATACTTGTAAATTCATAAGCGAGGGCTGGTGAGAAGATAATAACACCTGTCTGCTGCGCATCATTTCTACCTCTGCTATAGTGGGGCTGGAAATTTTTATTACGATATCGCACTGAAAGACCTCCTTTGTATCGTGACTGATCTGCGCCCCTTGTTCACTATAATGTTGATCAAGAAAATTAGAAGCATTGCCCGCTCCTGATTCCACGACAACTTCATGCCCATATTCCACTAACAACGCAACCGACAAAGGTGTTAGTGGCATTCTCTTTTCTTGAAATGAAATTTCCTTAGGTATACCGATCCTTAAGGTCTGACGGTTCTTTCCTAAACTCGCTAACGCTTCTTTAGGTTGAAAAATAGCTTTTTGAGCAATTTTCGATATATCATTCATAATAACAACAACTTCCGATTGATAATGGGACTCAATTTAGATAATATTATTGATATTTAGTGCTAAGAAGGGTTAATCCATTTTTTTTTATAAATTTACCCTAGTGAAAAAACATGCAAATGCAAAAGCTCTCTATTTCTAACCAGATTGGTATAGTTCCCCGGTGGACCATTTTTATTTTTGACTTTTCAATTGCAGCAATAGCCTTCATATTTGCTTATGCTGTTTTTTACTCCTTTAATTTAAATGCCTACCTACGCAGCCAATTCGCAATCGAAATCATTTATTGTTTGGCGGTAACATCGTTCTCGTTTTTGGTATTCAAGTTATATTCAGGGATAGTTCGTTACACAAGCGCAGTCGATTCCATACGGATATTATCCACATTACTGTTTAATATCATTATACTCTTCGCAATCAAATTGACCTTTATTGCCCTGCGTATCCCAACAATTATCCCAACTAATATAATTATTATATATAGTCTATTTGCGTTTACAGGACTGACGACCTACCGAACACTCATCAAAATCTTCTTTCAGTACAGTAAAACCAAGACTGCAGAAAAGAAAAATGTTGCCGTATACGGTGCTGGTGATTTAGGGATTGCTGTGAAAAGAACATTTGACCATGATTTAAAATCAAACAAATTCATAGTAGCTTACATCGATGATAACGATAGTAAAATTGGTAAATATATTGATGGTATTAAGATCTACGACTCCAAAACACTCGACCGATTAATTGATAAACTAGCAATCGATGAATTAATTTTCGCTTCGGTAAATGTTAGTATTGAAAAGAAAGATCAGGTTATCGATGTTTGTTTAGAGAAAAAAGTCAACGTGCTAACGCTCCCTCCTGTAAATGAAATCATCAACGGAACACTCTCACCCAGCCAGATAAAGAAGGTAAAAATTGAGGATCTACTTGAACGGGCACCAATTACACTCTCACACGATAATATCAGAGACCAATT
>JAALOO010001082.1_pt1 | contig 20554 bp, 15 predicted proteins | sample 7257641 | NCBI WGS metagenome assembly JAALOO01 (sample SAMN14085613, study PRJNA598686) | mite metagenome | biome: ENVO:01001000; feature: ENVO:01001002; material: ENVO:01001226; isolation source: single female mite from University of Michigan culture on fish food culture... ...
ACAGACAGGCAAAGTAATAAGCGGGCTTCTGCCCTGCGGGGCCGCCCGCCAAAAGGGAGAAAAAAGAATAATCTTCCAAAAAAAGCATTTCGCTCTTCTAAATTCAGTTAATTGAAAGTGATGTTCAGACTTAGTGTGTCTGTGTGTGTGTGTGTTTAGACAGTAAAAAAGTAATCACTTTTCTTTGATGTGTGTGGAAGCTAAAAAGTAAAAGTAAAATTAAAGAAAGCACAAGAAAAACTCTGCCAAAAACTTCTTTTGTGTTATTACAGCAGCAGCGGCCAAGAAAGCCATAGCATCAGCAGCAGACAGACAGGAAAAAATTAGCACACCTAAAAGTTTTATTATTTACTTACCCAGAACTCTGTTTTCTTTAGTAGTCTGGAAGAAGAAGAAAAAAGAAGAAAAAAATAGTGAAAGAGAAGAGCAGAAAAAACCGCATCAAAAAAGAAAGAGAGATGCTGCCGAAAAAACGATGAGATGAGATGAGATGTGAAAAGCGATAGACCTCGTACTGCCTCAATTCCTGGGCAGTAGTGAGCAGTAGTGAGCCAAAGTGTGCAATGAAAACAGAAAAGAGAAAGAGCAGCAAGTCTAGGGTAGTAAACGTAAACGTGATCAAAATTCAAAAGTAGAGCAGCGCAGAGCAGCGCAGAACAACATCAGCAGCAGCAAAGAGGAGGCAAAACAAAATAATATTTTCAAGGAAAAGAAAAATAAATACAGGCACACACTTTAGCCCTGCTGCTTTTTGGAACTATCTGGAAATCAACAAAAAGTGAAGTCAACAGATCCAGCAAGTAGTTCCTTACAATGCTAAAAACCAAACCAAATGACTGAATAAAATTAGCACGCAGTAGTACATTCTAGTCATCTGCAAACAATGCAATAGTGAGTCACTGGTAAGTTCTTTAAAATCTTCTGAAATGTCTCCAGTGCTAAAAAGTGGTAAACTACTAAGAAAGTTTTCTGAATAAAATATTGTAAAAATTTTAAATTTAATTAAACTGATTTTGACCGGAGCAAAAGGTCAAATGTATGACAAACAAATCTTTAACTTTTTTTGTTATAAAAAGAAAATATCAAGTCTGAATTGCTCGACAAAAGAAAGCAAAATCAAATTAATAAAAATTGACAACAGCAGCTTGCAACAGCGGCAGTTTTGATATTACACAACTCTGAATTGGAACAAAAAGCTCATTTTCTCGCTGGTAACAAAAAAAAGTGTTAGAAAAAAGTTATCAACAACTGTTCCAAAACTGACCAGCACAGGCAGGCAGGCACACACACAACTTTTTGTTTTATAAAATGTATTAAACTTTAAAACTTTTTTCATTTTTTCTTTCTCTCTCTCTCTCTCAAGCACTCTCACTTTGCTGTGTTATTTGTTATTAAACTTTCTCACTTACACCCTTCCAACTTTCACACTTTTACACACTCTAACACATATTTTCAAACAAATAAAGAAAGAAAACCAAAGCTGAGCCCAGTACTGGTGGAACAGTTTCTGGAGCCTTAATCAAAGTGCACTATTGTGAAAGGCAATAATTTGTTTGCAGCACAATTTGTTGGCAGCACATTTGTTCTTGCTGCTGTTGCTTTAAAACAATGGCCGTACAATAACTGGAATTGAAAGTACTGAAACTGAAACTGTAATGACATGTTTTCTTAGAAAGTGCACCAAAAAGTGAAATGTGAAAGTGACAAAACAAAATCAAAATTACAAAGCTGCTGCTGCTAATAATAAAAAAACTGGTGACAGCAAAACGATACTATAACATTAACATCAAAGCAATAAACAATGTACAAAAAAAGTTGACAATAGCAGGAAACAAAAAGCAAAAAGTTTAAAATTAGCCCCAACTTTTTGGATACATTTCAAAACAATATTTTTAACCCGTTTTTTATTTTCTTTTTCCTTTTTCACCAGACTGAACATGGCCCTCAGTGTTCACCCCTTTGGTTTTCATCTCGTCAATCTGCTGCTACACATCGTGGTCACCTTCCTGGTGGCTCGTTTGTTGCTAAAAGTTCTCCAATTGCCAAGAAGGTTAGCCCTGCTGGGAGCCGCCCTCTTTGCCACCCACCCTATTCACTGTGAAGCGGTAAGACACTATTGTTTTGTAAAATAAAAAATTGATCAAAATTCAAAACTATTTTTATTCTCAAGGTTTCCTCCATTGTCGGCCGGGCGGACGTCCTCTGCGCCCTCTTCTACCTGCTCGCCTTCTTTGCCTTTCACCAGTACGACGGATTTCATCTTCACCTAGATTTTCCCAAAAACTAATCCGTTTTTATTTTCATAATTTTAGATCACTTCAAAAGAGTACCACTACTGAAAAAGAATCCTTTGTCAAAAGTATTTTTTGTCACCAAGCTCGCAACCTCTTCTTCTGCATCCTTTGGGCGTCCTTGGCACTTTTGTGCAAGGAAACGGGCATCACCGTCTTCGGCGTCTGTGCCTTGTACTGGGCGGCCACCAGGTTGTTACCGCTGCTCAGGTGCTCCAAACTTAGAGCGGAAGTTTTCGGCTCTTCAAAACAACTTCTCGAGCTTCTCCTTCCACCGGTGGCCATTGTCCTAAGTGTAAGTGCCCTTTCAGTAGTAGTTTTTCTGCATAACATTTTCCTCCTTTTTTCAATCTTTAATTAAATTACTCAACCGGTTTTTTCAAATTAATTTTCGCTCCACTTTTTTCTTCATTTGTTAGTTTGCCATTCTGCTCACGTTGCGCTGGCGGATGCTGGGCGGCAGTATGCCACTCTTCAGCGAGCAGGACAATCCGGCGGCCTTTGCCGAGTCGCCGCTGACCAGGTACGGCCAGAAAAAAAATTATCACTTATCAAAATTACCTAACCAAAATTTAAACCCCATCTTTTTTTAAATCTATTAACAAATTCCTCAGAATTCTCACCTACCTCTACTTGGCTGTTTTCAACTTGGCCCTGCTGTTGGCGCCCAGCCAGCAGGCGTACGACTACCAGACGAGCAGCATTAGTCTGGTGCAGTCGCTGGCTGATCGGCGCAATCTGACCACCGGCGCTCTTCTGCTGGCCCTCGCCGCCGCCGCCTATCGTTATCTGATCAATTTAAGCAGCAGCAGCAGCAGCAGCAGTCAAGAATCTAAATCTTCTGATCAACTGACGAGCAGTTCCAAAGAGCTTCAAAGTTTGCCAGAATATTCTTCCACTTCCTCCTCCTCATCGCACACTCTCCTCGTTTCGCTGCTCTTCCTGGTGCTGCCCTACCTTCCGGCGAGCAACTTCTTTCTGACGGTGGGTTTTGTCGTCGCCGAGCGCCTCCTCTACCTGCCTAGCATTGGCTTTGTCTGTTTGCTTGTGAGTGGCGTTGATCAGCTGCTGCTGACAAATTCAAGTTCAAGTGAAGAAGGAAGAAGTTCATCTCATTCAGCTAAACCTAAATCAAAGAGCTTCAAAAGCTGGTCAGCTCGCCAATTCGCCGAGCTAACGCTGACCGCCCTGGTGGTCGTCTTTGCAGCAAAGACGCTGCAGCAGAACACCGTGTGGAGTTCACGAGAGACGCTGTACCGGTAATAGAGAAAAAAGAAAATCAGAAATTTTTTTTATTTTTATTAACCAAAAAAATAATTTTCTAAATTATTCAGCTCTGGCATCCTCAACGTCCCTTCGAACGCCAAGGCGCACTACAACTACGCCAATCTGCTGCGCGACCAGGGCCACCTAGAAGAAGCAATGGAGCACTACCAGACGGCCATCAGGTAAAGTATTAGATACAACACAAAAACAGAAAATGAGCCAGTCAGGCCACTGACTCACCTCACCTCAGCAAACTCAATTAATTGCCTAACTTTTTCCCCTTTCCTCTATTTCTCTTCCTTTCTCCTCTTCTTCGTGTCACCTTGCCATTCATCTCCTCTTTTTCTTCCTTCTTCTCTATCATCATCATCACCATCATCTGGTGACCACCATTGTGTCAACAAACACATACTACTCACTACTCACTACACCGCTTTGACATCTCAATGAACTCGTCCTCTCTTCTTCTCCTCTTCCTCCTTTCTTCCTCTTCACTGGCAATAATTGAATTAAACCGTCTCATTTCAACCACTCTTTCTTTGGTATCGTTCATCTAACCACCACCACCATCACCAACTAACCAAACAACAACAACCTCCGCAGACTGTGGCCCTCGCACGCCAGCGCCCACAACAACCTGGGCGCCCTGCTCTGGCGCCTGGCCGAGCCGGAGCAGGCCGAGCGCCACTTTGCCGCTGCCCTCCAGATTAACCCCTATCACGCAAAGGCGCACTTCAACCTGGGCAAGGTCTACAGGTAAGTGAGGAGAAAATAAAGAGAACATTGAGCCGAGGAGGAGGAGGAGGAAAGACTGTGATGATGTTGATGATGATGGCGGTGGTGGTGGTCTCAAAAGCAAACACTACAGACAATAGACAAAAAAAACTTTGCTGAACTGAGCAAAGACGGGCGACGTTAGTACACTCAAAGTGCACACAAAAGGACTACCTAAGCTAATTAAACCACCACCACCACCACCTACACTTATCGTAAATTAAAACAAACAACTTTTTGTAGTTTTTGTACTTTCTATCTAGTTTGTTTGCGCTTTTCAATTTTTCCTTTAATTTTCTGTTTCTAGCTCACGATTTTCTGCTGAAATTAAACAAGCAGCGGTTAGCTGAGAAAGATTGGTTTTAGGTTTTAGAAGCAGAAAACTTAAAGTAAAAAACCTTAATTGACTTATCAGCCCGTTGTGTGTGCTTGTGGGCAGCAGACTGCAGCAACAATTCAGTTCTCAGTTCCTGTTTCTCAAATGTGAGGCAATAAAAATACAACAAAGTAGAAACAAGGGAGAGGGAGGAGGGGGAAGGGAATAAGATTAACGGCCTAAGAATCGACAAGTATTTCCACCATTAGAATGGAACAGAGCAATAACACACACATAACAAAAGAATGGCAACAACAAAAAATGCTAACTGCCACACTGTGATCAGAAGAGGAGAAAGCGCTGGCAGAAAGGAAAAGGCAAAAGTCGTACATGTTTTTATACATTTTTACTGCTGGTGTAAAGACAATAAAAAAGTGTAAAATTATCATAAAAAAATGGCAAAGCACAATGTGGAACAGATGAGCTGCACTGAAGAATAATTCTGCTTTACAAAGCAACAAAAACTTTTGCTGATTTATTTTTTATGGTTCAATGAAGGAAAAGAAAAGTTTTTACTTTAGATTTGATGATTACGTTTTTAGTTTATAAAAATAGAAATAAAAAATTTTTTTTAATGTTGATTAGTGAACAGTAAAGTTTTTCAGAAAAAAAGAGATTTTAAATCTAAAAACAGATGCACTTTTAAGTATTTTTTGCACTTTGAAAAACTTTTTAAAAAAAATTTAGTTTAGGCCTGGTTTAAACTATTATTGCAGAGATTTTAGTCTCTTATGCAAATGTTCCAGATGTAGTTTTTTGAAAGAAAAAAGTGCAAGTATAATAATACCCGTAATCATCATCATCATTTTCAATTGGCAGGCAAAAATGTAGAAATGAGGTTGAGTGAACAATATTACACAATGAATAACAAAAAAATGGTCGTAATAAAATAATCTAAAAGATAATGTGCTTTTGTTTGAGTTATAAAACCAAACTTAGAAAAAAAGGTCAAATAAGGAAGTAAGAAATGAGAATGTAATTTGCCCAGATTTAAATGGACTAATTCTTTATCTTTTTTGGTTGCACTTTTCATCTGTTATTTTGCGTTTTTATTATCATCGCATGATGACTTTAATTAAAAGTCAAAAACTGTAATTCTTTGCAGTGTGTTTGCTTTCTTGTGAGAGTCTCTGTGAGAGAGGAGACATAATGAAAGTTGCATTAATTATTAATTGGCAACATTAAGAACTGAGAAAATGACAAAAACGCAGGGTGAATCAGATAATGATGGTGATGATGGTTTTATATTAGTCTCATTTGAATTTATTTTACTTTTTACATACAAAATTGTTATTAAAAAAATTTCCAAGATGACAATTAAATTCAAAATGTTACTGCTACAAAAACTAATAACGAGATTTTTTTAAATAGCACGTGAGGGAGCTTTATTTTTCTATTTTTTGCAGAATATTTAGTAATGAAAATGCGTTGAAAAGGAACACAAACAACCCATTATTTTTTTCCGTACAATTCTTTAGCAGAAAAAAGATGTGACCTCAAACTTTTTGTTATGTGAGTGTGGTGCTAGTACGCAGAAAAAGAAAGAAAAGGGGCGAATTCATTCTGAAATGATGCAAACTAGACGGGAAGGCAAAAAGGCACAAAAAAGTTTCAAATTGCACAAGTTGAATGTGCCTTTTATGTAAACGACGACGACGACGAATAAAAGTAAGAAAAAGAATAAAAACAGAAAAGCTGCAAAACATATCTGTAACGCGGTTTTTGCTACTTCGTTTTTCCTCTTTTTCACTCCTTCTTCTTCTTCTTCTCCGGAAAGACGAGAGAATACACAGAATGAAGAACTGAAGAAACTGAAAGTTGAAAAATAACACTCTTTCTTCTTTCTTTTTCTTTGAAATGGCGTTAAAAACTTTAAATCGGACAGACTTCTGCTGCTGCTGCTGACGCTCATCATCATTTTTGTGCAGCCGTTAGTGAAGTTGGTGGTTCATGGTTTTTTTGTTGGTAGTTCCCATTCAACTAAAAAGAGAGTAACTTTACGTCACACTCTAAACTTCCTCTTCTTTTACTTGACTCAATATCTTTGCATGCACAGACTCGTAGAACGCCAGCATTAACTTTTGTGTTAGTGGTTGAACTACAAAAAAGTTTAAAACCGAAAAAATAGTATGCAAGTTTTAAGACAGACTGACAATTGAAAAACACAGTGTTTCTTTTTGATGTACAAAAAATCTAGAGCACTGAACATTTTGCCTGAACACTTGCACTTGATTTAATAAATAAAAAAAGAAGCTCTGATAAACACAACAACCTTTTTTTATTTTGAGCAAAATATGAATATATTTTAGTTACATCAAACAAAAAAACTGTACAACACCAAAAAACCTCTGTTCCGGATTTCAATTTGCCGTGAACATGAAAAAGAAGAGGGGAGAAAGAGAAAGAATACGACGGTGGACGTCGACCATTAGAGCAGTAGAGCAGGGGAAGTGAGCTGATGTTTCATTTCATCGAGAAAAAAAGAGAACAATTCTAGGCTTTTTTCCCCTCAAGAATCGCCTGGCGCAGACAGACAGACAGACGCCTAGAGAACGACAATTGCCTCCTGGAACAGCAGCAGTGTAGAAAATAAGAAGGAAAAGAAGGCAAGTAAAAGCAAATTCATGTAATGAAGCTAGGTCTGTGAATCACAGAAAGAGAAGAAAGAAAGAGAAGAGCTGGCTGCCGCCGTTGTCGTTGCCGCCGCCTGTCGTTATCACAAGGCACAGTCATCAAATAAATCTCTCCGTTTTTTCTTTTCTTTCTTGTTCCAGCATTCTTTATCTATTATCTCTGGTGTGCTGTTCCAGGAGCAGCAGTTCTCCTTCTCTCTTTCTTGCCAAAAAGTATTCATTACACCGACGGAGCTGCTGCTGCTGTTGTGTGTGTGTGGTGCATTATAATCATCAGTTGCATGTTCTGCTGTTTTGTTTTGCCTGTTTTTTCTGAAGTAAGAATTGGGCAGCAGCAGCAGCAGCTATTCTTCAGTTCTCTCTATTCACTCTAGATTTTCTTTTTCTGCCGACTACATTTTACTGCTGTATTTTACTAGGAAACAGTAGTTGTAGTTGAGCTGGTAGTTTCAATTTACTGAAACTCAGCCACCAGCAGCAGCTGCTAGGTGCACTGAAATTGGTGAGTGCATGTTCTTGAAAAAAAGAGATTCCTGAAAAAAAATCTGTGTGTGTTTTTCAGTGTCCAATTTTGGCTGATTTGTTCTTTAGAAGTGGACACTGGCAGAAAAAAGAGAGAAGATGGCCAGGCAAAAAAACATGCACCAAGAATGAATAAATAAATAGAAAAAACGAAAAAATAATAAAAGTGCTATCGCAAGTACACGTGTGCTGTTGTTTGAATCTATCTGTGAATTTAATTCAATTTAGTTTACTGCCTTTTTTCAAGTCAGTTTCTAAGTCAACAACTGAGTTAGCAAAAAATCAAAGTTGTTACTTCAAAAATTAGCGTGAATAATCTAAACAATCTAGACCCTAAAGTGACGAGAGCAAAACTAATATTAAAAATTCTAATCATCATCATCATCATCATCAGCCAAAATTAATTTTTGACCCACCCTGTGTGCTCTGTTCTGTTTTCTTTTCTTTTCTACTTTGGATGGCTTTTCACACACTCTCTGTTTTCATATAAATGTAAATGAGCAGCAGCAACAGCAGCAGCCAGTCCTGAGTAAGCCCTAGTGTCCGAGTGGGCACAATGAAGACAATGAAAACACAGTGTGCACTACCACTACTACCACAGAGCACACTAATCAGCAATCATGACTCTCTTTCTCTCTCTTCCATTCTTTCTCCCACTGTCAAAACTCATCATCATGAGTTGAAGCAAACTGAACTGAACTGAACAAGGAAGAAGAAAACGAAAGAAAAGAAAGAGAATGTGTTGCAGGCAAGCTGAAGCTGCCTTCGCCTGGCCTTTGCCTGGCCTGGACACGGAACATTTGACAGCTCAAATAATAATAATAAAGTCATTTGTGCACACACTGACAGTGTACACACAAACACAAACAAACAGAGCTCAGAGTTCACGAGCACTGTGAACAGTTTGTACAGAGTTGTACGGCAGTTCCATTCTCTAAGAACTGACCACACTGTTGTCCAAGCTGGTCAACACTACCAGCAAATTAACACACACGCTACCAAACACACAGGTCCTGACGAGCAAAAAAAAGCGAATTCGTTTGACAGTCACACACACAGTCACACACATTGAGACTAATCACATGGAGGGGAACAGAAAAAACTGAGACCTCTACCACCACCACCACCACCACCACCACCGCCATTGTCGCCTTATGTTTATTTATTGATCGATTAATTCACCCACCTTCTTCTTTTTCTCCTCTATTTTTCCTTTCCTTCTCCCCAGCAAACGAGGCCAACTGGTGGAGGCAATCATGCTAATGGAGAGGTCGCTGCGGCTGGACGGCCGCTTCGGGGAGTCCTACGAGGCGCTGGCGGCGCTCTTCGCCGCCACCGGCCAGCTGGCCATCGCCGAGCGGCTGCACCTGAGGGCGATTCGGATGAGGCCGAGGAATGGCGACTTTCACAACAACTATGGGGCGTTTCTGCAGAGAACTGGTAAGAGGAGTTTTTTTAATAAAAGGTTAAAAATAATTTTGAAGCTTAATTTTGTCTTTTTTTATTTCACTTTTTTCCTCTAGGTCGACTTTCCAGCGCCATTCGCCAGTACCGGCAGACGTTGGAGCTCCGGCCGGGGCACCGAGTGGCGCTGCTCAATCTGGCCAATGCGCTGACCAGTCTGCAGCGGTTTCACCAGGCGGAACGCTATGTGAAAAGGTGAGTAAAAATTTTCAGCAGTTTTTTAAATTAATTTTTAAGTTTTAAGAGGATTTTTCAAGCACATGTTTTGCATCTTTTTTGCTCCTGTCACTTGCAGGAGGAGGAGGAGGAGGTTTTGTTAGCATGGCTTTTCTTTTTAGGCTTGCTTTTTGGTAATTACCACTAAAGCCTCTTCTCCTTCTGCTTTTGTTGTGCCACTCGTGCAGCTTTCTCTTTTTTGCTTTTCACCAGCCTACCTTTCATTAGTAATAACCACACTTTCAGAAACAGACAACAACAGTCTGCTTTTTCAGTCTGTCAAGCCCTTCAAGCTCGGGGTAATTAGTTCAGACAGAGAACTGCTTTTGTGTTTGACAGACCAAGCCAGTAACAAAAAAAATTAGGGGAAAAAAAGACAGAAAGCGATACAGGCAAAAAGAAAGAGGGAGAAAAAGAATGCTCAGAAGAGTACAATTCTTTCAGCGATTAAAATCAGCCCACAATTCTTTTTCTGCTTTGTCTGTCACAAATTCTGCTCAGCAAGTAGTGTGACACGTGGATTAGGAGCAAAAAAAGAGGAAAAAGATTCTGAAAAGAGAGATCAGTGTTCCCCTCTAAAGTTTGTTGTAGAAAGGGACAATTAATTTGTCTGCTCATTTCTAAAATAAAGGAAAATGAGCATTTTCTAAAGGGAATCTCTCCGGGGAATTCAGACTTGGCACCAAGATATAATCTGCCGCATATATTCCAAGCAAAAAAATTGTCTCAGCAGCAGTGTGGAGTTTAATTATTAATTCAAAGTTTTTATCCTGCCCTGCTCACATTTCATTGCTTAATCTCATCTCAATTCTAACAACATTTCTTTTATAATTTTTTTTGCTGCAGAGCACTGAAGCTGAAGGAGGATCCGGCGACGTTGGACTCACTGGGCGCTCTCTTTCTCCGCCAGTCAAAGCTCACTGCCGCCCGACACGTGTACGAGTACATCTGGCAACATTACCATTTGCCAGCTGACACGGAAACGGAAGCGGAAAAACAGGGGCAAAGTTTCAGTGAAGGTGCAACGGCAAAAAATGTTATCAATGGTCAACGACAAAAGTCAGCAACTGCTCTCGAGTTCTCCAGCTCAACTACTACGACGACGACATCTTCAACTTTAGAAGGAAAGACCACCACCACAGCTAACAACATTCACATTCATTACGTAAGTTGTGCCTTTTTTCTCTTTTTTAGTGCTCATAAAAAATCAAATATAAAACCACTTTGAACTTTGAGGTTGCTCTGAGGTCAAATTCCTCTTGTAGGGAAGAGCAAAAAAATTAAAATAAGAAAGTCAACTGTGTTGACCGTTTATTTCAGCAAACAGCATATTCCAAAGCAGTTGCTCACTATTTCTCATTCCTATGCTCAACATTCCACGGGCGACCTCAAAGTTTTTGAGAATTTGAGCAGGCAGGAAAATTCCAAGTCAAACAATCTGTAGGGCAACAACACTACCAGCGGAAAAAAAAGGGAAAAAGAAGGAGGAAGTCATATTTTGGCAGAGGAATTCAATTTGTACAGCAGCAGCCGCTGCGGTGGTGGTGGTGGTGGCGGTGGCAAATCAGCATCAAATTTTATTATTATTTATGTTAGTTTCATTCTGTTTTCATCCCCCCCCCCTTTTTAAGCAAATAGAGCAGAAGCAAATGCAGCAACGGCAGCAGCAGCAGCAGCAGTGACCAAATAGTGAAAACTGCTTTTTAAAAAAGAGAGATTGAGATTGACATTTTTAAAATATTTTACCAGCAGTAAAAAATGCGGTTGTGGTGCTGGTGGTGGTTGAAGTGGTCTTCCAAAGCAAAAAAGCTGTCGACAACACATGAGCTTCGTTTAATTGAAAAGAAAGATTGGTCAGAAAAGAGAACGTTTAGGAGAGCTTTTAAGATTTGAGCGAACTGAAGAAGCATAAAAGAGAGAATAAAAATAGGGGAAACAGTTTACAAACCGAGTGCCCAAATTCTGTGTTCAGTGTGAGATGAATAGCAAAACATAAAATGCTTGCATTGAATAGAAAAATATGAAAAAAGTGAGTAGACATAAAAAAGTGCAGATAAGAAGAAAGAAAGGTCAGCTAAACACTACCACCAGCAGCAGCATTTCGGCAACCAATCTAACCGCAAGGCAAGTGAAGCAACAAAAAACCTGTGAATGGCAAATAAGTAAAAAACCGTTCTCTGAGATTGCTGATTAGAAAAAAATGAATAGGAAGAAAATGTGTGAAGTGTTTGTGAACAAGGTGAAAGTAAAAAAAAGATCTTTCAGTGCAAAAAATGTTCCGTTTGGTAGTAATATACTTAGAAAGGGAAGAAAGCAAAAAAGAGAATATGTCTCCAAGCTAAACTACCTTTGCACTGACTTCAGAGTGAGGACCCTTGAAATTAAAAACAGAGTTGAAAAGAAAAGAAAGTGCAAAATACAAAGCACTTGGTGTTTACTCAGCAAGTGCAAAGTTGTTAGCGTTTTTTAGTGCACCACCAAGTTTAGAGGAGACCGAAAAAATTAAATCAACTTTTTTATTCAATTTTATTATTCAAAATATAATTTGGTTATTATGATCTAATTCAGTGTGTCCCCCCTCACTCTCTTCTTTTTGTTTGCAAAGCAGGAAAAAAATTCTAAAAATATTTGCCTTGTTTTGATGACTCTTCAGTGCAAGTCTACTCGCTTTTTGTGTGCAGCAAAAAAGCAAAAATTTAAAATCTATAAAATTTTGAGCTATTTTTCTGCCTTCAAAGTCGCCTAATTAAATCAGCGCTGCACTAACAGAAATCATCATCAAAAAAGGCAGTGGTGAAAATCAAGTCAAGAGTGAAAAAATCATTTCAATTTTACACAAACGCAGAATTTTTTCACGTTCTCTTCACGAATTAGACACTCTGACTAGCGACACTTTGACAAGCGAACATTTGATTTGTGACACTGACTGTGAATGTGTGTGTGTTGAAAAAAGAAAGAATAAGAATGTACTAAAGAACAAGAAAGAGAGAATGAGAGAGAATTAAACACACACACAATTCTTCGCACTCCAAGAATCTACTCGCACCACCAGCGTACGTCAATCGTTGCGTGCCAGTGGAAAGAATAATACCACGCCGAGATTTGACATCAGATTTGCAAAAAGTCTCAACCAGAAAAAAAAGAAGAAAAACATGACATTCCACTGTAATCGAATGGAACCACTGCCAGTCTGTCTGTCACTACATTTTTTTCCTGCCCTTGTAATCGGAGACGACTGAACCGGAGTGTGGCTAATAAAATAATAAAAAAGAAGTAGGAAGAAGCAAGTGAATTTAGGAGTTTTCAGCAAAGTTTTTTCTTCTCTTCCTAGTAATAAACCGCAAACAGAGATAAAGAAGAACAGAATAGTTAATAGCACTGCCAATGTTGCACTTCCTCCGAGTTTGTTGAGGATGACTAACTTTTTTGACTGCTGCTAAAAAGCACACTTCAGCAGCATATTTTTTGCCCTTCCTGTTTTCGTGTGGTAAAAAAAGCCGAAGATGTAAATGAAGAGTGATTGCCTTGTTTTTGTTGAGCTTGCTTGCTTGCTTGCTTGTACTTACACACACTGGGGATGCCCAAGTTTGGTGATTGGAAAACTGATGATGATGGTGAAAGTTAGATTTTGTCAGCAGCAGTGGTGGTGGTTGGTAAACAAACCACGGGCAAACAACAAAAGCAAAGGCAAAGGCAAAACAAAGCAAAAAATGTAAAGATGACATTTTCTTAGAACAGGCAGCTTTTAAAATGAGTGCTCATGTACTTGAATTTTGTAATAAAAGTAAAAACCCGGTAACTGGCATTTGAGTAAACATGCAAGGGGTTAATGAGCTGGAATTCTAGTAGTAGTGATTTAATGCTCCTGATTGCCTAAATGGGTAGTGCACAATGGTAATGATTACCTTTCTTTATTTTCACTACTAATGTTTATCGGGCAACGGAGTGTGTTTGTTAATTAAATCTAAACAGAAACAAAAAACATTAACTGATACAAACTCTGTTATCACACAACAAAAAAGTTACTTCAACTTTCAATTTTCCTTTTGTAACAAAAATTTCTTTTTCCTTTTTCCTTATTCTCACAGGCGCAGCTGCTAATACTCGAAGGTCGTTACGGCGACGCTGAAGTGCTACTTGAGGCGTTAACAAGATTAGACGACGGCGATGATGATTTGGAGAAGGAGAAGAAGAAAAAAAGAAAAGAGAAAGAAAAGAAAGAGTACCTCAACTGGAGTGCTTCCTCATCAGCCTCATCATCGCCAGATTCCGTTGGCATCAATTCACTGAATCACCGGAAGGAAAGGAGTGCTCCGGCGCCGGAAGTTTCTGCCGATGCTGAATCTTCGTCATCCTCATCATCATCACCACCACCTTCAAAGCATCTGCTGATTGACGTCCACCACCAGCTGGCCCTGCTCTACACGCTCACTAATCGAAGTGCTGAGGTGGGCAACAAATTAAAAAAAAGATTTTTATGTTTGAAAAAGTTCACAGCTCACTATTTTTTTATTTCATTTTTAGGCTTTAGACTCCATCTCCCGAGCCCTGTCTCTGTGTTCAAAACAGGGAAAGCAGCAAGTCACAAAATCTGCCACCAAAAAGAGCCCCGCTTCTTTACTTCTCCTCTTCTCTCCTAATGACGCCCGCTGCGCCCAGATACTCACCCTTCAGGGGGACATTCTCAAGGACCTGCAGCAGTGGACCGGGGCAATTCAGGTATTCTAAAATTATTTACTACAAATTTTTTAATAAAAATACTAACCTTCAAAACTCCTCTTTTTTTCGCCAATATTACAGAGCTACCAGCAGGCCATTTCCCTGGACGAGTGCCTCGGCCGTCCTCACCTCAACCTGGCGGTCATCTACCAGCTGAGGGAGCAATTTACCGAGGCGCTGCTGCACTACGGGGTGGCCTCGCAACTTGATGGAACCGGTGCAAATGCTCAGCTGATCAGCGAAAATGTGGGCAAACTTCGCAGGCGACAGCAGGCGATGGTGACCACCACCAACAACAGGAAAACCTCCTCCTCCTCTTCTTCCTCTTCTTCTCAACTCTTTACCAGCCATTCCTCACTGGTGCGACCTTCGTTTTCATCCTCATCTTCATCTTCAAAGTTATCCTCCTTTTCCTCCTTCTCCTCAACCACGCCACAAAAGTGCCAATCTCGAAATAAAACAGCCACAACGGTCGTTTCCCGAGCTTCCTCCTCGTTGAGCCATCTGCAGGTGTCGCCGAACACCACTTTTGACTATTCATACTCCTCTTCTTCTTCCTCCTCCTCCTCTTTTATTTCCAATTCCGGTTCTGGAGCACTGTACGACAGCCAAGTCCAGCACTCTGCTGCCACCGTTGCCGCCTTTCTCTCTTCTCTCTAAATACTAAAAAGCTTACAAAAATTGAAAGTCACTACTACTGTCGTCGGCAGCACTTATCTTGGTCAAGTCACACTTATTTTTGTAATGCTAAATTCAAATTAAAAAAATTACATAAAAACTATTATTATTTTTACAAATAAAGAATACTGCTAAATTCTGTCATTTTAATAACCAACGAAAAATAGCTACCGTCCGTCGAAGCACTATTTTTAGTCATTATTTGTTGTTGTTATTATTTTCTTTTCGCCCACGATTGAGGGGGAAAGAACATGTCACAGACAAGTCACTGCGGGAGGTAATCTTTTTGGCTGGTGTTTTGGGGGCAGTGGAATGTTGAAGAGTGAAAGGGAAAGGGAAAGATGAAAATGTTTGTCCTTTTTTTCTTTTTCTTTTTTGCACCAGCGCTAATCAGTGTCCATAAATCAACGGCTCGGGAAAAAAAGAGATAAACTCCTTTTCCTGTTTGTGTAGATGAAAGCTTCCACTCAGTCAGCCAGCCAGTCAGTGCGAGGGCAATTAGTCGGCCAATTATCGACCTTGCCATCTATCAACTGAAAGATGACAATCCAGGGGATTTAGAACTAGCAACAAAACAAAGTAGTGATTTAGAAAAGGACAGAAAGATCAGAAAAAACAGAAAAAAAATTGGGGGAACACTTCCAATCAACCGACGACACAATCAATCGTCCGACTGTTATTAGCCTTTTGATTTAGCATTTTTTTCAATTACCAAAAACAGCCTTGTTTCAGTTAGTACTATTAATCAATTTTACACAAGTTTTTTGCGGCAAAAAAATACATAAAAATTGCAAAAACGCAAAAAACACAAAAAATGAAACTTGAGCTTTTTAGACAAAAAGATGCTAAAAAGTTGAGCCTACAAAAAAATAAAATTGAACATCACATGATCTTGTTCACTTCCACCGTGATCATCATCATCATTATCATCACTGTCACACTGTCACCACCATCATCTTGAGATGGTGAGACAGCATTTGAGCAGAGAACTAAAGAGAAAACAGAGATGACAAAAAGAAGTGCCCGCTCGTGCGTCCACTAACAAGCAACATTTTTTCCATTTGTTAGACAGCAGCAGCAAAAAAGCAACAACACTGGTGACACACCAAAACACATCCAAAGTGCAGGAAACAGCTAAGCAGGAATAAGCAGCCAGAGATTTGCCACCACCACCACCACCACCAGGCCAAGGAAAAAGACAGAAAAAAGAGGGAGTCAAGTTGCCCTCACCAAAAAAATCGAGGGGAATTGCCGCATCAGCCAGCCAGCCAGCCAGCCATTCCACTGTGTGTATTATTTATGGACAATATATAGCAGTACTGCTGGTAATAACTAATATCAAATATAATCTGCTTGTAATAATAGATATTTATTGTTATTAGGCAAAGCAAAGGCTGAGAAACTGGTGAGGGAAAGGGGGACACTTTCAGCTGAACTGAACACAAATCTGCTAGCAAGTCGGGCCCTGCCATCATAAATAATGTCAAAGCAGAGAGAGAAAGAGAGGAAAAAGTGGAAAAGGAACCAAGGAGAAAGAAAGGAAAGGAAAAGAGCAATCAGCTGAAATATAAGCGGGGGAACCACCGCCAAACTAAAACGATCCACGACACACAATGTCGCACTAATGTCCAACCAATTTGTGCCTTCCTCTCCTTTCCTCTCCTTTATTTTCTCCCACTTTGCCACATTTATAATTGCCAAATTTATAATTGGTCGTCGATTATATTTACTTTCCTTTTTTCTTCTCCTCCTCTTCAAACTCCTCAAAAGACATTAGACTGCTGGCAAGTTGGAAAATGGGAAATCGAAGTGGAGAAGATATTGCCGTGCAGTGAAGTTCAAGTACTTCTGCTGCTGCTGCTGCTGCTTCTGTCGATGATGGTAGTCGATTACTATCACCACCACCACTTTTACTGTCAATTAATGATAATCACCTTTTTTAAAAAAGTTTTTTGTGTTTCACTAATTAGTTTAATTAGTTCAAAGAGAACTGCAACGTGGTTCTAGTGCCAAACAATTTACATGGGCCAGAAAAATAAAGAAAAAAATGATAATGATAAAAAGTGTGCCTTAAAAGTAGAAGTGCACTGAAGAAAAAACAAACCTATTAATTTGGTCAATTTGTTTTTAAAAGAAAAATAAAAAGGCAATTTTTACTGACTCATAACCGACAAAAACTGGGCCAAATTGGGTTATTACTTCTTTCATTTCATTTTTGCTCTTTTTTCTTTCTTTCTTCACAACTAGCGTCCACTTTTCTCATTTTCACTGCGTCTTTTGGTACAAAACTGTAAAATTTGAAATATTATAGCCACCCGGACAAATAGTCGTCGTCGTCGTCGGAGAACAATTACCAAACTAGGAAAGGGAAACTGCAAAAGCTAAAAAATGGGAACATTAAAGTGTGTCGCTGCTGCTGCTGCTGTTTCAAAAAGGCGAAAATGAGACTTGGAATGGGAGCTGCTGCTGCTACTGTAAAAGAAAGAGAGAAGAAAAAGGCAAAAATCTGTGACAATAAATCAACACACACAAACACACACTGCACGGTAATAACGGGCACAAAATAGAAAAAAGAAAAGGAAAAGAAAGTCACCAGTATCAAATGCTACTAAACTGAAAGCGAATAAAAATGAAAACTTTTTAAATTTTTTATTTTAGTTTTCAAAAAATAATAAATTTGAAAAACAATAAAAGATTTTCCAAATCATTTGTCTGCAAAAAAATTATAGATTTCTCTCCTCTCAATTCCTAATTCTAAGCCCTGCCACAAACTGTCGGAAAAGGAAAAAAACTGTCAATTTGTGCAGTACAATGTTCTTCTTCCTTCTCCTTCTTATAAAGTGCTCCATTTTATTATTATTCAACATTTTCTCTATTGCATATCACCAGCAGCAGCAGCAGAAGCATAAAGAGCATGGCTGCCACTTTTAATGACAAGTGGAAATAAAATGTGTGAAAAGTACAGAATTATTGCTCTGTGACATCTTCTGCCAGCAGCTACTAATAGCCTTTATTGTGTGTGATGGATAAAAAAGAAGGAAAAAGAAAGAGAGCAGGTGTCGATTGAGTCAATGATGCACCCTCAATGTCTCGGCCCTGTCTAATGGCGTGCCGCAAAGACACACACTCACCGCTTTTATATTTTCACTTTCACAAACCTCCACTAATGCAGCCGCTGTACATCACAGGCAAAAGAGAAGGAACATCGATCCAGGAACAGTACAGAAACACATATCACTTTAAATGAATCGATGCATGCATATCGCAGCAGTGGCAGCCTGAGCCATTTTCCTTTTCCTTTTCCCTATTTTTTTGGGCGACAGCATCGTGTCAAGCCCATTGAGGTCAATTATGTGTGTGTGTGTGTTCCAAACTAGCGGTGCGTGGGCTGCTGCTGCTGCTGCTATGCTGTACTGATCGATCGGCAGCAAAGCTTTTGTAGGCAGGCGTCTTCAGCTGAAGAAGAAGAAAGCAGATCGATGATTATTATTTGAGCAACAGCGGCAGCAGCAGCAACCATCACCACCAGTGTGTACTACTCTGAAAGCTGTGGTGGTGCCAAAAATAAAGAGCTTTTTGCTGCTTTGCAAATTGGTATAAAAAAGCTAAACCTCCTTTTTGGTGACAGGAAGAACAAAAAACAAAAATTGGCAATAATTAAATAGAACGAAAATTGACTGATAATTTTTTTACAACAAAGATGATTTGATTGACACGGGTTTTTGCTTTTTGAAGCAATCAAAAAAATTACTGTCACCACCAGTTTACGGTGATCAACTTTGTTTCTAGTTTTTTCAACTTCAGTTAAATTTTTTTTATTTTAGAAAAATTTTACTGTGTCCTACTAAGCATGCCAACTTATAATAACTGCATTCCAAGCTTTTCTCATCAGATCAGCAGCGTAAACTGAAACAGAAAAAAATTGGGAAAAACTTGAGAACCATGGAAAGATTGTATCGATTTTGACTCACTGCTGCATTAGGGAGACAGAACAGAACAGGGCCAGTGTTAATACGTGATTTAATTAAATTTATTATTGTAGAATATTAAGCACAGTGTGCACAGTGTTTGCACCGATTACTGCTGCTGCTCGTTTTCCTCAAACAGTGAAAGAAGAAGAAAGCGTGTGTGCTTCATTTACTACAAAAGCACTTTGGCGAGATGGGGCCAGTTAACAGTCTCTCTTTCTCAAGCTCATTCTCTTCTGATTTAAATTGCCCAGAGTTAATTCATTAACTCCTTCATTTTGAATTCAATTGAACAACAAACAAAGCTAAGTGAGAAAAAAAGTTTTGATACAATGGTAATTGAGAAAGGCAATTGTGTGTGAGCGAGAAAGAGAGGAAATCGGGTTTAATTAGCGTAAATAAATTTTGTAAAAACTAAAAAAGTTATAAAGTTGTTTGCCAGTTTTTTACTTTTAAAAAATAAAAATGACTGGTAAATCACACTAAGGCAAACAGGGAAAGGGAATGCAATTTGTGAGGTCATCCCCAATATTTTCCGCCAATTTTTATCTAGTCACCAATGCTTTTAGCACTGCTATTTCTAAAATAGAAGTTCTAACAACGACTGAAAAATAAATATTCAAATGACGACCAATTTCCAAAGGGAAAAAATTAGCGTGAATGTGTGTCCGGCATTCATTTGCTGGACATTCATTGATTCTGCCAGCACACACATTTCCTCTGTCCATTCCAAACACCAATGTTTGCTTCTTCTTTTCCTTCTCCTCCTGCTGCTAACTAATGATGCTCAATGTTTATGATCAGGCTTTCCGACGGCAAAGCTCGTCTTCGGAAGCGAACAAACAGGAAAATAGGAAAATGCCTAAAGAAGAAGAAGAAGAAACAGGCCAAATTTTCTTTTTCTTTTTGACAGCTACGTCGGAAGTGGAAATGGAAATGGAAATGGGCAAAAGATTTGCCGGTGTGTGTGTGTGTGTTTGCATGTTCAGTCAGTCAGTCATTTCAGTATTATTCACTGCTTTTGACAGTACAGTGCAGTCAGGACAGGACAAACACCGGACTCACATTAGTCGTAGTAGCAGTAGTAGTGCAAAGAACGGAGTTTCCTAGTACTTTGGGCAAACGTAGGCTAATTTTAGCAGCAGCAGCAGCAGCAGCAGCAGAGGCTTTCACAGTCGAGGTAGATTTATTGCACAGAGGAGGACATCATCATCACACACGGGCAGGACATCCTTTGTAGTCTCTCTTTCTTTTTTGGTCCTTTTCAAAACGCTGAAAAGAGCTTAGGCTTTTGCCCACTGACTATAAATCATCGTCTGGCTACGCTGCTGAGCATTACATTACATTACTACTACTACTTTTCAATGCTTTTTCTCGATGATTCTTTCTTTTTTCTCTTTTTAGCTGTCTGTTTAATTAATATTTGATTTCCATGCCTATTACCGATGAGGAGGAGGAGGACGAGATGCTTGCCAGGAGGCTATTAATTTTTAATGCCAACTTTGGTGACTCTTCTTCCTCCTCTTCCTCTTCCTCTTCTTCTTTACCTTTTTACTTTTGCCCTCCCATTTGACTTTTCGTTCGTCCTCGGTTTGTCCTCTCTCTCTCTCTCTCTCTCTCTCTCTCTCTCTCTCTCTCTCTCTCTCT
>JAALOO010001084.1_pt1 | contig 20521 bp, 21 predicted proteins | sample 7257641 | NCBI WGS metagenome assembly JAALOO01 (sample SAMN14085613, study PRJNA598686) | mite metagenome | biome: ENVO:01001000; feature: ENVO:01001002; material: ENVO:01001226; isolation source: single female mite from University of Michigan culture on fish food culture... ...
GAGAGAGAGAGAGAGAGAGAGAGAGAGAGAGAGAGAGAGAGAGAGAGAGAGTACAAAGGATTTACCGAAAGGTTGCCCTTTTTTCCGACCACGACAACCAAAGTTGGATGAGCACTTGAGCAGAGTGGAGAGAGGAGCCACTTGTTGTAAACTGTAAACAGAAGTGCCCCTCTCTACTTTTTTTCCTCTTTTTTCCTGCTAAAGACGGGAACTTCAAAGAGAGAGCAAAACTTGCGGCGTTTGCTGGGATGCTTTTACCCAGTAGTCTGTTGCTGCCTGACAACTGACTTTAAATGTTGTCTTGTTAGTGACGCGACGAATGAAATAGAATGGGATGAGCTTTGCCCTCTACTTTGCATTTCCTCTTCTTTTTCCACTGAACTTGCTTTTTCTTTTCACTTTTTTCCTAAGCTGATTTCCATTTCGATTGGATTCTAGAACTATATTCGGTATTGTTCTGTAGTGGGAGACAATGGCCAATTACAGCTGCTCCTGCTGCTCCTGTGCCCTTCAACTTTATCAGCAATAGCAAGTGCACCGGTGCACTTTTTATTTCCATTCACTTTTTATTTTATTCAGTTACGGCAGCAGCAGCAGCAGCAGCACACACTTTCTCATTACTCGAGGACGAAGCTCTGCCGCAGCTTGGCAACAACTGCCAAAACTGGCAAACTTTTTCCTTTTTTGCCCCATTGCACCTGATGACCGTCTCTCTCTTTCTCGTTGACTGTCAACTGCGGCTGTCGTCGTCTTCGTGTTCACAATTCATCACACGAATCATCTGGGAGAAAATTACCATTCCACCTAGTCTCTACCTGCAAAGGCAGCAGCAGCAGCAGCTAATTAGCTGTTGGCGATTCTGTGCCAGCGATTGACATTTAGGCGAGTGGTGGCAGTGGCACTAGGTGCTGGCAATTCGTGCGCCTGCAAAAGCTCGCTGTTGAGAATTTTCGGCTGGCAGTTGCGTGTCTTTTGTTTTTGGGTTTTGGGTTTTAGGCTTTTGAAGCAGTTGCTAATCCTCGGCTGCTGCTGCTGACTCATCTGCCTCGATTTGAGCTGTCGATTCTCGAGGGAATGAGAAAGAGGTTGTGTGTTAGGATTTCTAGTCGAAAAAGTTTTTTGATTTGAAGTGTGGTTGCTTTGCTTTGGTTTACTTTGATTGACATGTTTTCTTTTCCTTTGGCAACTTCGAGCAGTTGTGAGGATAAGCTGTGTGGCTTTTCAGTGCAATATGTGCTTGTTCGCTTGCTTGCTTTCTTGCTGACCGGCCAGTTCCGGATCAGGCTGGAATTGCCGATTGGCGGCGGCAGCAGATTTGAGAGCAAAAGTGTGGTGGGCGAGGTCAGGAAAGGTCAGGAGGAATGAGAATTTGTTTTTCAGATTCTCATTCTGATAAGACTGTTTGTTTTTGTCTTCATTACTGCCTTTACAACTTTGCTGTTTGAAATTTTTTAAAAACTCAATTACTGTTAGCTTTAAAGTGTGGGCGATTTTTCATAAACTTTAACTTGATCTTCAGTGCTTTCAGTGTAGGTTGGATAGTTGGTTGATTGGACTGATGATGATGTCCATTTAAGGAGGACCTGAAAGGGTAGTAAGCTTGTTAGCTTTTATAAAAAAAAATAAAAAAAAAGTTTGTGAGGGAGGTAGCTGAGATATATTGGAAAACAAATTTTGTTTTATTTCAAATGCTTTTCCTTCAATTACCCGTTCACCTCGGAATACGGGTTTTTTACTTTTTCTACCCGGGCGTCGTTCAGCACAGTCGTTCACTCATCGGGCTCATTGACTGACTCTTGTGTTTTATGTTTTATTTTAGATCAAGTCTCTCCAGACAGGTTACCCTCTTTCCCTCTCTTCTTCTTTTTCCCTTTCGTCTGAGTTTTTTGAGGTGTTTCTGTTGAGGCCTGTCAAGCTCTGATGATGATGGGGAACACGCTTCAGTGATCGATAACTATCGGTGTGAGTTGTTCTCTGGTGTGAATTGATTGCTTGTTCTTTTGGTTGGTCGATAACGTGGCAATGGCAGTATTATACTGCCGCTGAAGAACAAGCACTTTGTCTTGCTTTGTCGATTCGCAATTGTGATTGTCTTTTTTACTTTTTCTTTTTCTAGTTTTTAAGGGTACTACTGATTTTTAGGCGGTAGCTCAATAAAGAGCAACTAACCTGAAATGAGGAATGTTTCAAGTTATGGTTTTTGCATAATTTGTCTTTTTTTTGTTTTAGACTGATGGGTTTTAACCCTTTCTTCAGAGAGAGAGACAATCGCTTTTGGTTCAAGTGCAAATTTTGAGGCAGTTTTGTGTTATACTTTTTTTTGTTGCTGCTTCGGATGTTCACAAGGGCATTTAGTACGTTGCTTTGATTGTTTCCTCTTTTGTTGCTCTTCCTTTTATTCAATGCATTTTGTTCAGACAAGTTTAGTCGAGTTGAGTTGAATTGAGTAGTTGCTTCCTTCCTTGCTCTTTCTGTGTGTTTCGACTGATTAGCATTCATATTTATATTTCAATATTAGCAAGCGATAGAAGGATTAGGATTCGCTAGGTTGGATTCAGCATAAATTGACTGGGAGAATGCACAAATTAGGCGAAATTAGTAGACAAGAAAACAGAAAAGAGATTTTGCATTTTTAGAGGAGCGGTTCTTCTTCTTGTGATGGCTTTTAATTTGTACTAATAGTAAATCGTATTTTGCTCAATTTGGCTTTTATTGGCTGATCAGCCCTGATTACTGTGCTCTACAAGTGTCTCACTTTATCTCTATCTCCATTTGTACCCCCAATTACACATTACACACACACTTTTTCTTTGTGTGTAACACAGGCAGTGTGAGCAAAAGAAACTTGGCAAACGAACTTGCTCGCTTTCATTACTTTCAATACTGTGTTTTACTTCAGGGTGGTCGGAATTGGTTCTGGCAGGCGGGCAGGCAGTTCTTTCCATGTCACTGCTCTGCTCAATTCTCATTCACGTTTTCTGTTCTGCTTTCTATTCGAAACTCGCTGTGTGTTTCCAGTGCGCGTATTATATTATGTTGCTGGTAACTAAAACTGTGTTCAGTTTTTGTTGCCCATTATTGCGGCGCCGGTAGTGAGCTTCAGACAACAGCCGTTTTGTATGCCTGCCCACAGACACTCTCAGTGAGAGTGATATTACTGAAATTGAACTGCTAAGGAGAAGAGGGGGGAAAAGATTTTAGTTTTTCGTTTGCTAATTGGCCCATCGTAGTCTCTGCACCGGCATTTTAAGAACTGTCATCGTCAACAGTTTTTTTTGAGTTTCGTGGACTACTAATCTGAATTTTGTTGTTGACTGTTGTGTTGACTTGTTTGACTTTAGAGGGCTTGAAAGGCGATTGACACTGAAAAAGTGATGGTGGTAATGAAAAAAATTGGGTGAGAGTGCAAAAAGAGGATCTTGAATTTTTATTTTCCAGTGATGCAGGGTGATGAATCTTTTTTTAGCATTTGGCACCAGTTGGTTTGCAGGCGGCAAAACGATTAAGTGAACAGCGAAGTAAGAGGGAAAGTGAAATAGGATTAGGATTGCTGTTATGTCAAACTGTTTTGGCATCGATGTTCACTACAATCCGCCACCGCAACTACCGGTTAATTGCGTACTTTTTGCTCTGATGTTACCCATTACCCATTACCATTGCTTGAAAATTGCACCCATGGCAATGGATCACTATGGAAAAAATAGCTCTCCAGTGTCCAATCGAGCAATGTACAGTGCTGTACATTTTGGTATCGTACAGTAGCCTTCTCAAATGTGCTTACCATTTTTGTTCTCTTCGCCGATTCGTTTCACATTTCAGTAAATGATGACGCTTTGACGCTGATGCAAACAGGCAAAAAATGCTACATGTGACTTCGACTGATCAGTCTACCATTACGACTACATTCTCGCCTTTTTATTTAAAATTGGCAATCTAATTTTTGCTTTTTTGTCTATCTGTTTAGGAAGAGGGGAAGGGAATTTTCACAGTACAGGTATGCAATGTGGTTGCAAACACAGTAGTTTGCAAAGAAGAAGACAAACTCGTATTGAACTTGTATTGAGCTTAAATTTTTTTGAAAGGAAAAAAGATTGCCTTTGTTATCTTACACAATTGACTCATTCTTTTCACTTATTCGGTGACACCTCCTCCTCCTCCTCCTTCTTCTTTCAACTTTTTTTCTGTGATTTACCATGAAATGAAACAAAACAGACTGTTGCTATTGCAAAGCTTTGTCATATTGACTGAATAGAATAGAATAGACAGCGTGAACGTCAATGCACAGTAAGGCACAGACATCCTTTCCTGTGTCTGCCTAAACTGAACAGCAGCAAAGTGCTGTAATGCTGGTAGTGTAGAGGCTGCAAAGCTTTCGACGAAGGCAACGATCGAGAGTAGAAGAAGAGCTTGTGTGGTAGCTAATAATATTGACTGAAGCTGCAGCAGCAGTAGTTCACGTTCCTTCTTTCGAGGGCCGTCGTCCGTTCAGCTCAGTTGCTGCTAAACATGTGAGAGAGAAGAGAGAAGAGAGCACAAAGTGTGGTGCACCGACGACGCCGGTGTCTGACTGTGTCTGACTGTGTTGGCTCTATCGCAGCAACGAGCTAAAGAGCAGAGGAGTACTCTGCCCGACCGATGCACACAACCACACACATAAAATGTAGTAGTGTAATGTGTAATGTGTTGCAGCCGCAGCATTAGAACCGGTGAAAAGGGCGACGTATAAAAGGCGACGTCTCTGGCGGCCGGTGAGCCTCGACAGAGTCGCCAGAGTTTGAGTGAGCTGCTGCAGCTGCTGTTGCACAGATAGAGACAGACAGTGAGAGAGTTAGTTCTTCGTTTGGTGGCACTCCAACCAACTCCAACCAGCCATTTAATTCAATCCATCCTAGAGACTGCACGCACAAAGTTCTTCCACCACCTTTTCACCGGTTTTTTGTGTGTTTAGTTTGAAAATCTTTTAGCGAATGAAGAGCTGAAGAGTTGATAAAAAAAGAGTTAAAAAGTTGATCTTTTCTCTCTTTTGGAGAGGGATCGGAAGATCTTCTGTCTGCCATCATCATCTTCTTCTCATCTCTGCTGCATTTTCAGAAGATCGTCTGTTTAAAGGATTGATCTTTGAAAGAGAGCTGTCCTTCTTCTTTAGACTTCTACTTCACCGACACTTCAGCTTCTTCTAGTTTCCTCGTTTGAATCACCACCACCACCACCACTAGTGCACTTTTATCACCGATATTTTCCCCGTTTGTGTATTTTCTTTTTTCCAATCGATCAGCCAACAAAACCGAAAGTAATTTGAAAGCTAAACACAATTTTATTTCCGCTTTTGGCGAAAGCTTAACACTTTTCGCGCGCAATTTTTCAACGCTTTTGGAATCGCAGTTAGTTTCCATTTCCACGCCATCGGTCGTGACGCAGGGGGGCCGAGTCTGTTTTGACTCACAGTGCCCGGCCGACGGGGCAACCGGCAACGGGCGAACGCGCGCGCTCGCGCTCTCTCATTGGCCTTTCCAGGGCTGCGTGTGCACGTGTCTGTGCTGTCCCCCCCCCCCCGGTGCTCTCTTTCTTCTGCGACCTTTGCACGCAGTGTGGTGGCCGCCCAGGGCTGCTTCTTCTGCTGCTGCTGCTGCCGCCGCTGTCGTCGTTTTTGTTGTTCTATTTCTCTCCTCTTTCTTTCTCGTTCTTTCGCCGGCCACGCTTTTTGCCGGTTTAGGTATTTTAAAGAGTTTTAAGATTTTTATCAGATTAGATAAGATAGTGATAGTATACCTGCTGCGCAATACAGCTATTTTAGAATCCGTTGTCTTAGATTGCTAGAGTGCTTCGCCGGCTTTTTCGCTGTTTCGCCACCGCGCACGCTGCTTTGTTTACCCAGCGCGCTCATTTCCCAAAACCGTTTGGTTCTATTTTGTCATTTTCTCCTCCTTCTCCTCCTCCTAACCAGAAATTGCGAGTTACTTCAACTTCTTCAGCAGCTACTTCAACTCGTCACCTCCCTCCACCACCACCGACGACGACACTCTCCAACCGACGACCATGTCCAGCTCGAAGAGCGACCTTTCCACGTCTCCGCTGCCCGAGAGTGAGGAGGGCGAAGAGTCGAAGCCACTGCTGACAAACAGCGGCGGAAGTGGAAACCGTCCGGAGATCCTTCCCCCTGGAGGAGGAGGAGGCTCTTCAGCCGGAGCCACTTCCGGTCCAGGCCGGTCACCTCGAAGCGGCTCTACCGGGCAGAAGAGCAGCCTCGCCAAGTCGAACCTGATGCACCGGTCGGTGGACAATCAGCTCGACGGGACCGCGACTTCGACGTCACCTTCGGCTGATAAGCCGCACAAGCAGATTCTCTTTCGAACTGGCTCACATCAGCCCAGTGCGCCGCTGTCCGTCCACTACAACTCGGCGAGCGATTCGAAGGATGCTAAGGTTCGTTGTGCTGTTTTGATTTCTATTTTGTGATTATCTTTTACATTTCATCATCATCTCATTTAGACGACCATCAAAGAGGAGGACAGCCCCAAGTCGGACTCCAATGGCCACCGCTTTCAGGTGGCGAAGGTCACCTCCGCCTCCTCGCCCAACAATTCGAGCGGAATTTCGAGTGGAAATTCCAATTCGAACTCAGGAGCTGGCGGAGCTGGGGGAGGTGGAAACGACAGCAGCGACGACCGCGACGACGACTCCGAGGCGGACAATGACTCGCTGCGGGCACACATGTACGCTACGGCCGGTTACGACACGCGCAACCTGAAGTCCTTTAAGCACTACACGCGGGAGGCCCTGCCCCGGGTGGACAACTACCGAAATATGGCCAGCATTCACGGGCACTCGGAGCGGCCGACGCTGGATGAGCTGCACGGCGTCCAGACGACGGTGCAGTTCGACAGTAAGGTAAGTGTGACTGGTCATTTTAGAGGGGGAGGGGGGGGGGGCAATTTTAGGTCTGTTTTGGTGCTAGGTTAGGTTCTTAGGTTAGGTTGGGACTGGGGTTGTTTTGGTTTTCCGACTTAGGTTAGGTTTTGAGTACCGTTTTTCCGTTGTTTACAGCCAGTACGAGAAAGAGAGGCCCACTGCTGCTACGATCGGCATGAGATCATTGCCACTTTCCGGTTACCCAAAAGACGTTTTCTGATGGGTAATCTGAGCTCAGGTTTTTAGCTTCTGATGGAAAGTGCTGTCCTTCAAACCCTCCAACCTTCGAACATTTGATCTGCAGCAGCAGATGATGGGAATGATATCAGTTTCCGTTTTTAGGGGCCAATTTAGATCAGCAGCTTGGCATTGATTGAGTTGCAATATTACAAAGTATCAGTACTGAATGTGTAGCTGTAGAAAACCGGGATTTGATAACGATATTCGAATATCTATCAAATGCTGACATTGACTTGAAGTACTCTGTGTGTCGCTTATCTTTGGTTGCTAAATTAGGTAGTGTATCACATTTCCGATGATGATCTTAGCTAGTTAAAGGCCAAAACCTTTCCCTTATCCTTGTAGAGGTCCTGCTGGTGGTATGAACTGATCTCCTCTTTATCGTTATCGTTGATAGTGCCTCTCTAGTTTCGCAACTATTTCTTCGAATTTTCGCACTACATTTACATCTGATTTTTGTTTTTGTTTTTGCCTTTGGGTTTTGTGGTTATGAGTCTTTGAACTCTCTCGTTTCCGCTGCTTTGGTAATAAGTTTTCTTTCTGGAAAGCGTAATTTAGAACCAGGTCTTATTGTTAGTATTAGTGCAGAATGAATGTTTTTAACCACCGGCTATTGCAATTGGTTTTTAGTGTAGGTCTTTTGTTCTATGTTTATGTCTGCTGTTTTCTGTCACAGACATTCTCAGGACAACCTCACCCACTGTGAGAAAGACCATAAGAGAAAAACATTTCTGCTTTTGCTGCTGCTGTGTAATTTGTGTGGCGACCACTAAATGCTCGCCAGTGTGTCGCCTATTAATTAGTGTCGCACACACACAAACACACTCGGTAATATTCTCCATTTGCTCTTTGCAATAATGTTTAGATTTGCTCTTTCATTCATTTTGTTGTTTAGTTTATTAGTCATTACACACACAGACAGACTAGTTATCATCATTTCACTGCTGCTGCCGGTCGGGGGAAATTGCCAATGAACTTTAGCTCTAGAGTTCAACTTTGGTCAGTTCTCTTTGCGCTATTGTTCTCTATTGTTAGGATGAGGAGGTTATTTTTGCAGGATACTTTCACTGCCTCAAAGAGATGACGACGACCCCTTCCTCTGCTCTAATTGATACCTGCGAGACTGTTGTTGCTGTGTTGACAGGCCGCTTCCTGCTCCCTCGTCTGTCTTGTCGATCTCTATCTCACTCGTTTGGTGATTGATTGAAGTTTGCACATTAGTCTGCTGCTGTTGCTGCTGAACCATTACCATCATCATCATCAGCGACGACAGCTTTTTCATGTGTTTAGTGAAAGAGAGGGAAAGAGGTAGAGAGAGTGAATCATTAGCTAAACACTGTTGCCACCACCACCATCACTAGCACTTCTACTGTTGCTGGTGATCATCTTCACCATCATCATAATCATCATCTGCTGCTGTTGCTTCAGTCGAAGAATCCAAAACAGTTCGTAGCCAAAACAGACAGACAGAAAGTGGTGGTGGTGGTGATTGGCGAGAGATATGTCGTGTTGGGCTTGATTTTAGTTTTTACTTTTTCATTCTTTTTTTTGCTTTTCCATTTTTCACTTTCAAGGGCAGTGCTCATTAGTACTACCCTTGTCACTACTACTATCATCAGGAATTGGTGGATTTGCATTTTGTATGATGATGATCAGTAGCAGTAGCAGTAGCAGCAGCAGCAGCAATCGCAGCTCGATTATTTTACTTTTTGTTTTACATTTCATATTAGCATTGTTTTTTGTTGTCTTTCTACCTGTTTCGATACGGTGATGATTAGAGAGAGTTATGATTGCATAAAAATATGTTTAATGGATCTCTAGTTGTGCCAGCTCTCTCTCTCTCTAGCTGTTACTTTTTGTGTGCGGTGGCAATCGAGCCTTTTACTTTCAAGCTCAAGTGTCTTCTTCTTCCTCTCTTTTTCTTTTTTCTTGAGTGGCTGTCTGTGTTGTCAGACAGACAATGTCTGTACCGTGTCGTCGTCGTCTATTTTTGTTTGCTGATTGCATGGGTAGATTAGCAACTACTTCTTTTTTGGTGTAAGACTAGAATCAACGACAAGCTCACCAATTTCTATGCTAAATTGACTTTGATGAAGTGTAATGGAGCTTAAACTCTTTTTTGGCAAAATTTGTGCCTTTCCCTTTTTTCCTCTTTCTTTTATTTCCCTGTCTGGAACTTTTTGCAACTGACTTTGACTCTCACTCTTTCTCTGGTAAAAAAGGAGAAGACAACGTAATTAACAATTTATTATTTAGTATCAGTTTTGACGGCGGTGGTAGTACTATTTACTGTGACGGGAAAGGCAAATATTTGCTCTGCCGCCTGTCTCTTTCACTTTCACTCACTTAGTTTTTTGGGCGTCATTGAGCGTCATTTCATGTTTAGTTTTCTGGGTTTTATGTTTTATTAAATTGAAAGGAAACTGGCCAAGAGAAAAGAGGAAGAAGGCCTCTGGGACCCCTTTTTTTGCTGAAAGAAAGGCCCGGAACTTTAAATGTCGAATTAGGTTGCAAATATTTGATATGACCTGCCACCTTTCATTTAGCGGAACTGTTTTTCTTCCGTTTTCTAGTATTTCTTCCTTTTTCTAGTAAAGGGTCTTTTTATTTATTTTTTTATTCACCTCTAGATCATTTATTTTTGATGAGGTCTTTTTCCCTATTAGAAGAAGGTGTTTGAGTCGATCGAGCAGGACAGTAGTTTCTTTTACGTAGGCAAATGTTTTACGCCTGTTTGTTTGTTGACTTTAAACTGTTCCCTTTAATCTCTTCTCTCGGCTGGTAATGAGCTCATAACCGCTAATGTTTTCCACTTTTAGCCCACTTTTGGGTGTTTGTTTGTTTTATAGTAACTCACTCACTGGTGGTGGTAGAGTGCCCATAAATCAGCCCAATTATAAAGGGATAAGTTGTGGCGACACACTACTTTCTTCTTCCTTTCCTTTCCTCTCCTTTTCTTTTTGCCTGCCGGTGTTCACTGGTTAGTAAAGGAGAGAAGAGAGGAGTACCGTCATTGCAGTTGATGGTGGTAGTATCGCATGATCGCAAATCCTCAAACACGAGAGAGATTAAGTAGAAAAAAAGTGCCTGCATTAGCAGCTTTGCTGTTATCAACAGTGGCGGCAACATGTGTCTAACTTATCAGCCCACTTTTGGCGGTATTGACCTCTCTTTCTTTCTTTCTTTCTTTCACTTTGCTGAGTGGGTTAAGGGTGGCACGAGGATGGGCGGCTATTTTTGGGTTTTGAGATAAAAAAGTATAATCTAGGGAGGTAGTAGTCTAATTTAGGAGGACCTATTTCTGACTGCCTAATAATCCTTCTTCATTTTTAACACTTTTTACGTCATCATTTCACAGAACAAAAACTCGCTCAAGCAGTCGTCCGCAGCCCCGGTGGACCCCAACTCCAAGGCCGGCCTCGCCTTTGGCTGGATCGAGGGCGTCCTCATTCGCTGCCTGCTCAACATCTGGGGCGTCATTCTCTTTATCCGCCTCTCCTGGGTGGCCGCCCAGGCCGGAATTCTCTATGGCTCGATTACCGTTCTCCTGGCCTCAGCCGCCACTGTCATCACCACACTTTCCATGTCGGCCATTTGCACCAATGGCGAGGTGAAGGGCGGCGGAACGTACTACATGATCAGTCGGTCGCTGGGTAAGTGTGCTAAAATAATTTTTGAGTATTTTTGAGTATTTTTGGGTAATTTTTTGTGTATTTTTTCCTTTTTAATAGGTCCTGAGTTTGGCGGCGCCATTGGCATCATCTTCTCGCTGGCGAACGCCGTGGCGGTGGCGATGTACACGGTGGGCTTCAGCGAAACGGTCCGCGACATGATGATCAGCTTTTGGGGCTACACGATCTTTGACGGGGGGATGAATGACGTCCGGCTGATTAGCTGCATTACGGTACTGATTCTGCTCGGTATCGTCTTTGTCGGCACGGAATGGGAGTCGAAGACGCAGATGGTTCTGTTGGCGATTCTCCTCGCTGCCATGGGCAACTTTATGATGGGCACGCTCTTTACGCCGACGCCGGAGAAGCTGAGCAAGGGCTTTGTCGGTTGGAGTAGTAAGTTGACTTTTTTTGGGAGTTTGATTTTATTTTTTTAGGGGTTTTTATAACCTTTTTTGCTAATTTTTTATCTCATTTTTCCTCTTAATTTAGCCACCCTCATCAAGCAGAACATGATGCCCAACTACCGCGACGGCATGGACTTCATATCCGTCTTCAGCATCTACTTCCCCGCCGCCACGGGCATCCTCGCCGGCGCCAACATCAGCGGCGATCTGAAGAACCCCAGCACGGCAATCCCCAAAGGAACGATGCTCTCCATCATCATCACCACCATCACCTACGTCGGCTTCCTCTTTATGATTGACGCGAATGTGATGCGAGATGCGAACGGAGTTGTGGAGTTGGTCGCCAACCAGACGGGAAACATCACACCGGAGCTGATGCGCCAGATTGCCCGGTGCGACCTCGGTGAGGGCGGAAAGTGCCACTACGGCAGTATGAACTACTTTCAGGTGATTGAGATGATGAGCTGGTTTGGCCCGCTCATCTACGCTGGAATCTACGCTGCCTCGCTGTCCTCGGCTCTTGCCAGCCTGGTCTCCGCGCCCAAGGTCTTCCAGGCCCTCTGCTCTGATAAGCTGCTCCCCGGAATTGAGTATTTCGGCAAAGGATTCGGGCCGAACAATGAGCCGAAGCGAGGCTACCTCCTCACCTTCCTCATCGCCTTCAGCTGCTGTCTGATTGGCGAGCTGAATGCCATCGCCCCGATTATCAGCAACTTCTTCCTGGCCGCCTACACGCTGATTAACTTTAGCTGCTTCCACGCGAGCTTCGTCAACTCTCCAGGCTTCCGCCCGGCTTTCAAGTACTTCAACAGCTGGAGCAGTCTGATTGGGTCGATTGCCTGCCTGGTGGTGATGTTCATCATGAGCTGGAGTACCGCACTGATTACCTTTATCATTCTGATGGGCATCTACGTGTGGATTATGCAGCGGAAGCCTGGTGAGTTCTTTTTTGGAGGAAGATTTTTTGAAGGAGTTTTTGCTAATTTTTTTACTTTGATTTAGATGTAAACTGGGGCTCCTCGACCCAGGCAGCGAACTACCGCTCGGCCATCTCCTCCGTCTACCGCCTCAGTATGGTGCCGGATCACGTGAAGACGTATCGGTAGGTTTTTGGGGAATTTTTAGAATTTTTTTATTTTTTAATTTATTTTTTATTTTATTTAATTAGACCCCAAATTCTGCTGCTCTCGGGCAACCCCGGCACGCACTCATCTATGGTCGACCTGGCCTATCTGATTACCAAGGGCACCGGGATGCTCATCTGTGGAAATATTATTACGGTGAGTGCTTTTTTATTTCGTTTTTTAGTTTTTTAATCTCGTTTTTTGCCCCCCATTTTTTTCCAGTCGCCCATCTCCAACCGCGCCCAGAACGTCATCCTCCAGGACTCTCACCTCTGGCTGATGAAGCGCAATGTGAAGGCTTTTGTGAACCTCGTTCAGGAGGCGAACTTCTTCCAGGGCGTGCGTTCGCTGATTCAGGCGACGGGAATTGGAAAGCTCCGTCCCAATATAGTGATGCTGGGCTTCAAGAACAACTGGACCAATGTGGAGCAGGACGAGCTGCTCGACTACTTTAAGACCATTCAGTGAGTCGAGGTTAAAGGAATTTTTAAGAAGGTTTTGCTAATAACTTTGATCATTTTTAGCCTCATCTTTGATAAGCACCTCTCGCTGGTGGTCGTCTCCATTCCGGAGAGCCTCTGTGGACCGAGTGGACCCGCTTCAAACGGAGGCAATGGAAGCAGTGGTGGAAATGCCAACAGTGTCAGCATTAAGATGAAGGAGAGTGATGGTAAGTTTTTAGTTTATTTTTAGGAGTTTTTATGACTATTTTAACTCATTTTTAACTTCTTTTTATCAGGAGACGTCATCCCCCACGAGAACAGCTACTTTGCCTGCAAGCAGAAGAAGGGCGGCTACATTGACGTCTGGTGGCTGTACGACGACGGCGGCCTCACCCTCCTCCTGCCGTACCTAATTTCGGCCAATCTCCTCTGGAAGGACACCAAACTTCGCATCTTTGCCCTGGTCAACAAAAAGTCGGAACTGGACACTGAGCAGCGGAACATGGCCGCCCTGCTGAGCAAGTTCCGCATTGACTTTAGCGATGTGATCATCATTACCGACATTGTCAAGCCGCCCTGCGAGGCCTCGAAGGCGGAGTTTCAGGCGCTGATCAGCAAGTACGTGGTCGAGGATGACCGGGAGGAGTCGTCCACCGGGGACTATGATCAGCTGGTGATCACCGAGTCGGAGCTGTTGTCCTTTAAGGATAAGGTAATTTAGATTTTGCTTATAATTTTGGTTTTTTATTAATTTTTGTCCTTTTTTAGAACTACCGTCACATGCGCCTGCGAGAGCTGCTGCTGCAGAACAGCCGAGACGCTCGCCTGGTGGTGATGTAAGTGCCTCCTTGATAAGGGAGGGGAAGGTTTTTTTTGATAAATCTTATCAACTTTTTTTCCCTTTATTTGTAGGAGCCTGCCCATGCCCCGCAAGAACCAGTGTCCGGCGGTCCTCTACATGGCCTGGCTGGAGACGCTCACCAAGGGCCTGCCGCCGATGATGCTGATGAGGGGCAATCAGACGGACGTCCTTACCTTTTACTCTTAAAGGGTAAAGGGCTTCTACAAATAATCCCGGTCACCACAGGAGAACTTGCACAACTTTAAACTTCCAGCCAACCAAGCAAAACCCTGCTCAAGACTTTTCTACAACAGACCAGCACAAGACCAGCACAGCACAACAGACCACTGCAAAGCACACGCACACAATCTTTCTCTACTTCTTCCTCTACTTCATCCTCTCTTCTAGTTTTGTGTTATCACAGTATTTTTCCCTCCCTTTTCAGTAGCCCCCCACAAACTATCATTTATTTTAGCATTCGATCCAGCCAACTTCAGGATCATGGACCAAACATTTTTTGGGACCACTTTGGGTGCCTTACCACAGCAGCAGCAGCAGCAACGACGACGACAGAGCCTGTGCAATCACACCATAGGATTTTAATCACCCCATTTAGAATTTTCACCTCCATCACCACCACAATTGTACTTATAGATTTCACCCTTTCACCCTCACTGTCACCCTCACCTTCACCTCACCTTCAATCAATCACGCTCACCCCCTCAGTTTTTATTGTCCCCCACTTTGTCACCCTTCCGAATTCAGTCCCCAACTTCTCCTCAACTTGCCCACTTCTTACTACTACACTATTCTTGATTGATTGATTGCTCGAATTCTTCTATTCTACTTCTTTTTATTGTATCTTTTATATATTTATTATAATTGCCCCTTCTTATTATTTATAACATTAATTGATTAATTCTGCCCCCACTTCTTCTTATTTATTTATCACATTCACATCTCTCAATCTTTTGATAACTTCTCTTCACTTTTATCTTGTCACCTGGTAGACTACACCTTCTTCTTCACTTGATTCTATTCTTCTCCTAACCTTTTCCTCCTACCTTCTTGTAAAGTTCTTCACACAATCAGCCCTCTGACTCTGACTGACTGACACTACAGCTCACAGATAACTTGTTGTTAACACACTTTCGGTAATATAACTGACACAACAAACTTTGAGAACCACTATTATTTGCCAATAAAAATTGCCCAGTAGTAAAGTGTATCGGTGTTTTTACTTCTTTTGAAGCTTTTAAAGTCGAATTTTTTTCTGTCACTTTTCAGTCCTAGATGCCGTAGGTAACAGTAGTAACAAAGTAGCGGCGGCAGCGGAGCGGCAACTTTCTCTCACGCTCTTTTCTTTTCTCCTCTTCTCTTCTCTTCTCTTCTCTTTTGTGTTGTGGCCTCAGTCGTTGCCGAAACGGTGAGCTGGAAGTTAGTTAGCGGCTGGCTCAGTTTTGCGGTCAGTTGTGTGTTGCGTTGTTTGTGTTTGTGTTTGTTGCCCTTCATTTTCTTCGGTTTAGCTCTCTTTTGGCTGCCTTTGATAAAAGAGCTGTTGTCTATCTATCTGCTGTTACCCTTTATACGTATCTCCTTCTGCCACTCTACCATCACGATTACTACTTTCATTCATCACCGTCATCATAAACACTACTTATTTGTTTATCAAAACAAACGGGATCTCTCTTCGTCTTCTTCTTTCTCTTTACCTGTTTTTACTTGTTTTTATTCCTCCTTGCCGTACCGTTCTACCTCTTCTTCTACATATCCCCCTTCATATCATATCATCACCATGGCAGCAAAAAAGGCTAAGGCTACAAAAACTGCTAGAAACGGGTCAAAAATTGCATCATCATCATCTTCATCTTCATCTTATTCTACAGGACAAACTTCTGACTCTTCCAATTTCGATTCCAAATCAAATCCCAATCCCAATTCCAAATTCAACTCTTCAAATTCCAATTCCGATTCTAAATCAAATTCCGGTTCCAAAACTAATTCCGATTCCAACTCCACAAATGTCCCCGAAAAGCTGATCATCCACTGCACCACCTCCAAGCGAAAGACCTCCCAAAAGTTCTTCTGCCCTCGCCCCGGCTGTGGCAGTCACTTCAGCGCGCTCGTCTTCCTCAAGACGCACGACCGGAAGCACCGAAAGGTGCAGGCCTACCGTTGTCTCTTTCCCGACCCCAAAACGGGCGCTCCCTGCCACCAGCGGGCCTCCGTGCTGGGCAATCTGATGACGCACGTCCATAAGATTCACAACAGGCGGAAGAAGTTCCAGTACAGCTACCTGAAGCAGTTCATTGAAGAGGATCAAAAGTTGTTGGCAGAGGAGGAGGCGATCTTTGCCGGCGCAGAGCTGCGGTGGAATGTTAAAGGAGGTAAAATTGAAGAAGAAGATTTAGTCGAAGTTTCAGTCGAGGATCCAGTCGAGGATTCGATCGAGAAAGATTCTGTCGAGGATTCTCTGAAGAAGGAGGAGGAGGAGAAGGATTCAATCATCATCAAAGACGATTCTAAAAAGGAACCTGAGGATTCTGAAGATCTTGGTGATGATGATAAGGAGGAGGAGGAGGAGGAGGGGGAGGACGACGGCTCCTACGCCTTTCTCCTCGCCAAGTACCACCGTCTGAAGCGACGGTTTCCCTTTCCCTGTCGGCTGGGTCGTTTTAAGGACGTCCGCTTTTGCGAGCTTCGCTTCGCCAAAGAGGGCGACCGGGTCGACCACGAGCGAGAGCACCTCGGCGTGCGGCCCTTTCAGTGCCTTTGGCCAACAAAGAAGAGTAGAACTGGTGATAAGGAGAAGAAGGAGAAAACGGAGGATGGCTTTTGTGGTCGCCACTTTCTCCGCCGACAGTTTGCCCGAGAACATATCAAGGATGAGCACGGATTTGAAGTTGGTGGAGAGCTTGATGAGGACGAGCTTGATCAGTTCATCAACGTCCAGGAGGACCTGCTGCTAGCTTAAATTGACAGTTGACTGTGTTGTTATCCACTGAAATCTATCCACTTAAATTAGTATTATTATTCTACTACTGTTTTGTTCACTCTTATCTCACTGTTATCCCCATAATCAAATCAAATCAATAAAAGAGTAAAAGAGTAAAAGTAGAATCAAAAACTGTTTTTGCGCCAAAAGAATTGTTTTGAGTTTGTTTACGAAACGCTTGAACGGTGACACTGCTACCACTGGCGCCACCTACGCCGCTGCGGACGCTGGCCGCTCAGCTGTTGAGCTCGCTCACTCGCTTTCTCGTTGCCATTTTCTTTGCTTTCTCTTTCTCTAGCAAAACACGCACACCTGCTCAAACAGAAAGGTTATCATCACCACCACAACTTTTTGTGGTGATAATCATCATCATCATCATCGACAACAGCAGCAGCTAATCGAGGAGAAGCAGATTGTCAAAAGAGCGGAGAGAGGTGTTGGCTGTCTGTCGAGGACTGGAGAAGAAGTGTCAACAACGACGTCAACAACACACACCGCAAAATGTGTCAGCTCTTCTTTCACTTTCTTCTCTTTCAGTAGATTAGTTCCCCTCTTCCCTTATCAACACAGCTACACTGGAAAAGCTTCCACACTGTTCATGTTGCGAACACCCGACACAGGTGCTGTTCTGCTCTGTTCTGTTGGTGTCACCGCCGCCGCCGCTGTCATTTTAGCGATTTCTCTAAAGAAGCAAAGGCCAAAGATGGTCTTCCAGTTCTTGAAGAAGATTTTTGGTGGAGCCAGTGAAGATGGTGGTGGTGGTGGTAAGGCAGTAACCGATGACCCTGATTCTGGCTCGAAAAGCCAAGAAAATGGCTCTTCAAAAGCTGTGGTTATTGAAGAGGAAGCTTCCCAGGTTTCTAGAACCGCCGAAGATGCCGAAGCCCTGCTCACCCTCAACAAGTGGATCACCCTGCTTGACTGCTTTGTTGGCTGTAAGTCTCCTTCTTTTCTAAAGTCTAGAACCTCTTGTTTCTAAACCTTTTTGCTAATGTTTACCTTCTGTTCTATTTCCCCTTTTCCCATTTCTATTTCCCAGCCTGGTCCGAACACCTCTCCAAGGTGCAGGTAATGGAAGCCCTCCAGGAGCGCCTGCTCACCGTCGATCCGCTCACCCTTGGCGGCGACCAGTGTCTTCCGCTGGTGGAGCTGAAGGAGAGCTCCAATGTGATTGACGGCGGACGATGTTCGAAGACCACCACCATGGTGGCCACCGTCCTCGAGGTGGGCGACCTGCTGCTCTTCAGCAGCATCGCCTCGGAGGCCGAGGCCTCGCGGCGGAAGACGCTGGAGCTCGCCTACGACTACCTCCTCGAGCTGCGCGATCTGATTAGCACCTTTAAGAAGGGTAAGAGAGAGTTCTATTTCTCTTTTTAGCATTTTCGAAATCTCAATTTTCTCTTTTTCCTCTTTTTAGCCTTCTACTTCACCGGCAACGACCAGCTGGCCATCGTGGAGACGCTGGCCACCAAAAACGGGAAGATGTTTCAGCGGACTGAAGGAGTTACCGGTTTAAACACCTTCAGTGCCTCCATCACCCTCACCAATATGGCGTACTTCAGCGAGCCTTCCGCCCCTTCCAAAGAAGCTGCCGCCCGCTCGGTGGCTCACCAGGCCTGTGAGTACCTGCGGAAGATAGCTCAAATTGGCAGTGCTCAGCTGCGGAACATTTACGGCAGCGGAGGAAGTTCAAACCAGGGAAGTTCGATCAGCTCGAAAACGGTCGCCAAAGCACCGAAGCAAATCGAAACTCCTTCGGCGGCTGCTGCTGCTGCGGTGGGAGTCGTTGATGTCGTTGATGGCGGAAAGAAGAAGAACTCTTCGAGAGTGGTTCCCTTCACTTCCACCTTTTCCTCAGCTGCAAATGCTGCTTCCTCAACTTCAGCTCAGGCTTCAACTTTAAAAGCTTCAACTTCCAAAGTTTCAACTTCTAAAGCTTCACCGAGTTTGTCGGTTCTTCCCGAAGTTCAGCTGACCAGCTCGCTGACCGACCCGAAGCTGATCGCCCGCTGGGCGCTGCTGCTGGAGAACTTTAGCTCCGGTAAGAAGATGACTTTTCTTTTTTCTAAAAACTTTGTTTTTATTTTGTTTACAATTTTTCACCCTAGTAAGCTGCGAAAAGAAGTCCAAGTGGCAGACTCGTCGCGAGATGGAGGCGAAGGGCCCCCGTGAGGCGACCATCTTTGTGCGGCCCTTTCGCGAGACGATCAAGGTCGAGGAGGGCGTCGAAGTGGGCGCCGGCGTTGAAAAGAATGGCGACAAGGAGGACGAGGTGGTCCTCTACTGGGGCATCGCCGAGGTGGCCGGACTGGTGAAGCTAAAAGAGCCGGGCAAGGACGAGCTGGACGGCAAGGACAACGCCCTCACCGCGATGTTTCGCTTTCTCAAGCTCACAATTGAGATGCTGCGGGTCTTTAAGAGGCGTAAGTTTTTAAGAGTTTTTTGTTATGATTTTAATAATTTTTGTTTCGATTTCCGATTTAGGATACCAAACCGAGACGGGCAAGACGGCTCGCGGGCTGGTGAAGGCGCTGCACGGAACCTATCCGGCGCTGATTGAGATGAAGGTGGAGAAGAAGGAGGTGGTGGTGGAAGGTGAGGAAGGTGAAGGAGGTGAAAATGGACAAAAGTGGACTCCCTCTCGACGACTCTTCACCGTCACCATTGAGCTGCTGCATGTGGCCACCTTCACCGCCACCTCCTCGGATAAGCAGGCCGCCCGAGAGGCCGCTTCCAAGGCGCTGATTGAGCTGATGTTCAAGATGATGGGAGGTGGAAGTGGAAGTGGTGGAGGTCCTGCTTCAAAGGTGGCCGGAAGTGGCAAGCCTTCTTTGGTCGAAGTTGCTGCTCCTGCTGCTAAGAAGACTGCCGTTCCCTCCTCCTCCTCGGTTCCAGTGGACTTGAAGAAGGTGGTGACGAAGGAGGTGAAAGTGGCGGAAGGACAGTCAACAACTTCGGCTGCAGCTTCTCCAGCAAACAAGGTCTTCTGGAACAAGAGCTTCACTGCAAACGCCGACGTTCTGAAGGCGGCAAAGAGTCCTGCTGGAAAGCAGCAGCCAAAGCAGCCGACGATGACCTTTTCTAATGGTAGTGGTGGTGGTCCTGCAAAGAAGCAAACAAGCAAAAAAGGTCAAAAGGCTTATAATCCGCGGAAGCATCAGCGATTTTTGCTGTGGCAGCAGAAGCAGCAGCAGCTGAAGTTGAAGCAGCAGCAGGAGGAACAGCAGCAGCAGCAGAAAAATGGCGGAGGAGGATTCTCTAAGAACACTCCTGCTCCAATCTCTTCTTCTTCTTCGACTTCAGCCAAAAAGCCCGATCTTGAGCCTGCCCACTTGGAAGTGGAAAATGAAAAGGAGGGAGGTTATGAGTACGATGATGAAGATGAAGATGAGATTTTTGGAGTAGAGGACCTGTGGATCAAGTTCCTGGACAAGGTCTCCGTCAGCTCCACCTCCTCCTCCTCCTCCTCCTTAACGTCACCTTCTCAGCCTCAGCCTCTGCTTCCTTTGCCGACCACCTTGCCGACCGCTTCTTCATCCTCAGCAGCAACTTCGCCATCACCTCTGCTGGGCTTTTCACCAGCTCCTCCTTCTGCTCCTTCTTCTTCTACTTCTGCCGCTTCAGAAGTAGTGACCACAACGACGGCAGCAGCTGCAAAGTCGAGTCCAAAGAAGGAGGAGGAAAAAGGAGGCAACAACGGAGGAGCTTCAAACAGCTCCTCCGGAACGACATTTGCCGCCTCCATTGCTCCTGCCTACACTGAGGCGCAACTTCGAGAGCAGCTTCCGGCGGTGGTGGCGCTCATTGCCCGCTACAGCGACGCCGTTGATAAGGGTAAGACAGAGAGAGAGAGAGAGAGAGAGAGAGAGAGAGAGAGAGAGAGAGAGAGAG
>JAALOO010001085.1_pt1 | contig 20513 bp, 23 predicted proteins | sample 7257641 | NCBI WGS metagenome assembly JAALOO01 (sample SAMN14085613, study PRJNA598686) | mite metagenome | biome: ENVO:01001000; feature: ENVO:01001002; material: ENVO:01001226; isolation source: single female mite from University of Michigan culture on fish food culture... ...
AACGTTGCCAAAAGTAAAATGCTTTCACCTTTGAGCTGAAGCGTTCTCACAAAAACATCTTTCAGTCTTCAGTTCAGAAAAACCTGGATGGTTATGCTCACTAGCAACAAAATAATCAAACTAAATGTCACAACTAAAAGCTGCAAATGCACTTGTAATTAAAATTGGCATAAAGTTGCTAACTAATCAAAGATTTCTCATTAGCTCTCATTACGGCTTTACACTACAAGGCAATGATAACGGCACCGGCAGATCTGGTACTTATTATAAAACACAACTTTTGATTGATTTCTGGCATTTTTGTTACACAGCCTCCAGGTAATACTCCAACGGTTAACCTAATTAGTTAAGGATCTTAGCACATATAAAAACCTTAATTAGCGCTGTTAATCAAATTATTAAGTTTTAAAAATGGCTTTTAAAGTTAATTTTTTGCTGCTCTTTTGCAGCTCTTTTGCCTTCCTTGTGGCTGGCCAAGGTAAAATGGTGACCTGTTTTGAGCATTAACATTAACATCTTACATTACCAAAAAACCAGAAACCTGCACAACGGCACCATGCAAGGCACTCGCCGACACCCTGCAGCACCGATCAATGAACACATCGGTGAAGCCATGTGACGACTTCTACGAGTACGTTTGCGGGAACTACCCCAAGTTCAACCCGATAAACCCCAGCTACGAGTGGTCAGGCTCCTTTCTCAGCCGCCAGCTGCTGGTGCTTGAGGAGATCAATGAGGCGTTCAAAAATGCTCTCAACTCCTCATCGAAGGCGATCAAGTACGTCGCTGAGTTGTACAGCGAGTGCAGGGACACTGACGCCTGGGAGCGACGGGGCACGGCGCCGCTGGTTCAGTTGGTGGAGGCAACCGTCGGTGGCTGGCCGATGTTGGGCAAGAAGAATGCAACTGCCAGTCAGCCAAAAAGAACCTGGCAGGACATCTTTGTTGATGTATTTTCCAAAGCAGGCCTGAGCTACATCTTTGACATTCGAGATTCTCTTGGCATACTACGGGTAATGATTGATAGATCATTTTACCGAATAACTAACAATTTTGTCGTTATCATTTAGTTTCAAGCAGGAATGGTGGTGATGAACCGCGATAACCGCTACCAGCCCAGTTTTATCTCTAACGAAACTGTCATTGCCCACTATCGAGCATTTTTGCTCAACCTAACTGCCGCTCTTGGCGTGACCAACGCTAGCAGCGGCACTGACCGGGCTCAGCAGATTGAGCACCTAATTCACTTTGAGCAGAACCTGGAAAAAATCTACAATCACCCACCGCTCACCGATGACTTCGAGGGCACTCTGGGGCAGTTTGAGAAGGGCGCCACTCACGGAAAGGTGTCCTGGAGCAAGCTGATTCAGCGGATTCAGGCCAACTTCGCCAAGCAGTCGAGCAGTCTCAAGCAGACGCCGTACAATGAGAGCAGTAAAACCGACGCCAGACTGCTGCACTACATCAACGAGGCGGTGGCACTGCTCGAGACGACGCCCATCGAGGTGGTGCAGAACTTCTTTGCCACCGCCATCGCCGTCAACTACGGCTTCCTGACGACGGCCAAGGTGCGAGAGGCAGTCTTCCACTTTACCGGCGAGAAGGCCCTCCTCAATGTGCGCGCCTCCTGCGGAGAAATACCACAGCAATGGCCCCTGGTGATGGGCCGCGTCTACGTGGACAGTCACTTCAGCCAGGCGGAGAAGGCGGCGGCGACGAGGCTGGTCGCCGAGATCAGGGCCTCCTTTCGGGAGAACCTGCAGCGGCGCGCCCAGTGGCTGGATGCGCCCACCCGAAAGTACGCCATCGAGAAGTTGGACGCCATCACCGCCGAGATTGGCTACCCAGACTGGATTCTCGACAATGAAAAGATGGACAACTTCTACCCTGATCTGAAGACGGCCTACCTGCAGAAAGAAAAGTTGTTTGAGAAAATTATCAAGCAGAGAGCTCTTTTTAGAGCATCGGAACTAGAAATGTATTTGCCTGAAAAGAAGAACCAGACGCAGTAAGTGTGTGTGTGTGTGCGTGTGTGCAGTTTGAATGTTTCATTTGCCTTCTTGTTTACTAATTTGAGCTTTTAAAACACAGCATCACCATCAACCCGGCAGCCGTCAATGCTTTCTACAACGTTCTTGAAAATGGCATCAGTAAGTGCTTCTCACTAGGTGCACTAAAACATGATTTTGTTAATCAGTTTTCCCTGCTCAGTGATCCCAGCTGGCATCCTCCAGCCGCCCTTCTTCGACCACGAGCTGCCCTGGTCAGCCAATTACGGCGCCATCGGCGCCATCGTCGGCCACGAGCTGACTCACGGCTTCGACTCCAGAGGCCGCAACTACGACCTCCACGGAAAGCTGAAAGACTGGTGGACGCCTTCAGTGGAGAAGCAGTTCGAGGAGAGGGCGCACTGTATGGCAGGACAGTACAATGACATCGTCGAGCCGCGAACTAGGGAGCACCTGCACGGAGGGCAAACTTTAGGCGAGAACATCGCCGATAACGGCGGAATTAAGGTAAAGCGGGAAGTCACAGTGGGATCAAAGTACAGGGAATACAGAGAAAAGTACAGCGCCAAGAGAGAGATTATCAGTTTTGGTAAACGCACAAGCTTTATTCTTCTGCATTTAATCATTTTAGGAAGCATTCGGCGCCTATCAGGCACACACCAAGGCGGTCCACGATTCCAAGGTGCTGCCTGGGCTGAAGTTTTCACCCGACCAACTCTTCTTTGTCTCATATGCTAATGTAAGTGAAATTGAAATTTCTTTGCAGAAAATGAGCATTTTAAATATTTTATTTTTAATAGATTTGGTGCCAAGCAATAACTGTAAAGAGGCTCAAATACAACATGCTCATAGATCCACATGCTCCTAATAAGTACCGCGTCAATGTGGTGCTGGGCAATTTTGACCAGTTTTCGAAGGCATTCAACTGTCCTGCAGGCTCAAAAATGAACCCAGTAAACAAGTGCTCTATTTGGTAGGATGCTGATTTGGATACTGCTTTTTCAATGTCGTGTTTGTTGATGTGTTTGGATAAAGTCAAAAGTAAAACTAATCACATAAAAGCTCAAATTTGTTTGTGTTATCACTGTAAATTTTATTTTGATTGATCATAGAAAAAAGTTACTGCAAACACAAGGCCACAAAATAAAGTCAACTTTCTGCAATGGGCTGATTTTTGGTACAATGACTAAACTGATTTTTCTAATAATTATGCAACAAACAAAAAAAATTCTAAGAGTTCAGGTTCCAGAGTTCCAGGATTCACGTATTTTGGGCTGCAGTGCCCCTAAACATTTCCAAAAAATGCCTTATCAGTAGAGATAATGCTTGTGTGATAGCGCGTCTTCTTTAGATGTAAGAGTGGGCAGTGGCGCCCCAAAGCGGACTCCATTTTGGGATCCCAGAACTCTGGAACCTGAACTCCTAGAATTTTTTCGTTTGTTGCATAATTATAAGAAAAATCCCTTTAGCCATTGTACCAAAAATCAACCCATTGCAGGAAGTTGACTTTATTTTGTGGCCTTGTGAAATCACTGATGATAATGGCGAGCAATGAAGCTTTTCTGCAATCAGATGTAAAAACTTTAGTTCACTAGAGATACGATTGTTTAATGGTCAATTTACTTAGCCAATATTACTGGTGTGTGCTTTTATCAGTAATAATAAATCGGCATTTGAATATCACTTTAAAGAACAAAAAATCAACTGTTTGCCTAGTATATAGAAAAGAACAAAGTACGCAAATTGAAAATGAAAAAAATTGCTTGAGAAAAAAAGCAGATGAGCATACACTTCCTAAGTGAACTTTACATTATTATTGGCTAGTAGAGCACCTCTTTAACGGTCCACTTGAGCGCCTCCTCGGACACCGGCACACCGGTGACAGGTTCTCGCAACATTACGCTCTCACAGCGGTAGAGGTACTTGGATCGATTAATGGCCATATTGTTCAGTTCGTCATTTCGATAGTAGTAAGAGGAACGCAGGAGGAAGTCGTCAATCTGAAGGGAGATCTTGGCCAACTTTGGCCAGGCAGCCACCGCTCGGCGGACAAGGGCGGCCTTGCAGTCGAGGGCAGTGCTGCTGAGGATGCGCTGAGCGTCTCCGTTCTCCACATCGAGGTGGTTCTGATATTCACCTGTAGTTCTGGCATTCGGGTTGCACAGCAAAAAGGCATCCCAAGTGTGTTGGACGCACTGCTGGCAGCACTCCTCGTTGTATCGGTAACCGGCTTCCTCTTTGATGTTTCGCAGATTGGTCGTTGTGTGGTTTTGGTCCAGTCGCAAGTAGGTGAGGTTAGGGAATAGGTAGGAGAGAGCAGCCATCTCCTCTTCACTGGTTAATAGTGTGGAGAAAAAAGTGATAAGTTAGGATTAAACAGTTTTTAAAATCAACCACAAAAATATACTACCGATGCAGAAGTGTACTTTTCACCAGGTGCAGATGGTTGAGCGAAAGAAAGCGAACACTAAGCGATGCAGTGTCCACCACCTTTGTCGAGGCATATATCATACTGTCTCTGTGTCTTTCCCAGGTGAGGCAAAGCTCTTCCAAGTGGTCATTGTTTTCGCCTTTGGTGGTAGTCATAGGGACGATCAGCTGTTGAACCTCGTCTGTCAGTGGCGAGCTAACTTTCAGTGAAAGTCGGCGTACGTTGATTCGCACCAGTTTTGCCTGCATTGTTTCCAAGAAAATGCTTAAGTTGTAGACAAAGTCGATTTTCAGCGAGGTCAATCGGAAAAGAACTTCACTTGAAGCCCACTTGATCAGATCAGTCAGTATATAGCCCGTCTTGATGGTCAGCTCTTGAAGGCCGGCAAAGCCACCCCAGCGCTCTTCAGGCAGGTCAATGACTGCAAAGCCAGGGGCGTTGATTGCCACCACCTGCGACAGGTTGATCTTCTGCAGAAGGGGACCGCTGTATTTGTTGTGATTGGCTCTGTTTGTAAATGCCACATCAAAGTTGCCCGGGACAATAGTCAGTCGACGAAGAGCGGGCGCTTTAACCGGAGTGAGCGCCTCGGCAAGCAGGTAGGCAAGACAGCAGCTGTTGTTGCCTCTTCTGTATTGTCGGAAAAGAAGGAAGACATTATTGTTAGAATAAAACTGCAGTGATATTTCTTAAATTTTACTTTAGATTTGTGCCATTGGTGTTGTAGATCTCTTTGCTGAAGAAAATCTTCAGGTCGGTCAACTGATTAGGACAGTTACCTCCCTCTTCGCAGCCCCAGGCGTTAATCATGGCAGTGATCGGTTTGTAGTGACGTTCCAGGGCGGGCTGGAAAAGCTCCAGATGAGTGACAGACTTGAATTTGCTGCCAATGGCCAAGTAGGCGGCTTCCTAAAAAAGAAACATGTATAAAAGTTGACTAACAAAATGAAAACAGTTGAGCTAAAAATACCTCTAAGCCAGCCACAAGTTTCAAGTGAGCAGTTGAAGGATTAATGGTCGAAGTGGAAGCGCTTCCAATAGTGCTCCGACCATATTGAAAGAGAATCTGTTTACGAACTATCTCATCTTGCGTCCTGACGACTCGAGGCTTGCGCATCTTGACCATGTAATGGCCGATCAGAGTCAGGTGCTTCACCGAGGAGCGACAGTGCTGGCGGTGGGCCGCGTAGAAGGCTTTGCAGACGAGGGCCTGGCTATGCAGTACTTCGGCCAGTGGAAGGTGCTCAAAGACCAGGCAGATTATGTCTGCTGGAAGGTCGTTGATAGTGGTGGTGTTTAGCTTCGATAGGGACATTCTCCACGATAAAGTTTGTTTCGCTTGAGCAGTCTGGAAAAGAATGATGACGAAATTAGGAAAATGGCAGCTCACAAAAGCAGTATTTTGGGTGAAAAGCGCTATTTGTCATGTTCACAGATGAAGTGCTGCGTAACACTGATGAAAGTGAAGCTCTTCTGCTATCCGATCATCGGATTCCGATGTGCAGTTTTACTTTTGCACTAGAGCGCTGTTTTTAGCTTCAGCTGGTTTTCATTATCATCATCATCATCATTATAAGTTCTAGAACTCTCCGTCTTTAAGAGAAAACGTCCTTACCAAACTTCTGTCATTCACTTTTATTGAAATCCATCAGTTTGACTTCCCCACAGAAGATAATGGATCTCACTTTTAGACGTGGTACTCTCTCATTCCTAACTCTTGTCACTGTTGCCAGCGTTTTCCTTCTTTTCTTCAATGCACACTTCATTCAAAGGTTTGATTTGTTGATGACCGTTTGTTTACCTCCAATTTAATTCGCCGTCTTTTAGCAAGTCAATCGTGGCCAATCGTTCTCCTCCGGGCATCTCTTCACACTCTCTCTCCCTAATGAGCCACCTTCTGAAAGCGATCAACGCCGAGGCGAAGATCTTAAAAGCAAGCAGTCGCATGATGGTGGCCAATCGAGCCCTGGGGACTAGCTCGGAGAAGCACCTCAAAATGGCCGCCAACTCTGCGCTTCGTCTTCGCGGCCTTTTCGGCGTCACCGAGCGCGCCATCCGTCTGGTGTGCAACGTCCAGGCCGATGATCCCAACGACTCTGGCGTGGACATGAGTGCCGATGAGGACCACGCGAACGAGGAGAACCAGGCCCACGAAGACCGGGACTACTACCTGGATCAGAACAGGGACGAGGGCTACGGTGATGATGGTTAATGCGGCTAGTGGATAGCTATTTCGCATTATTTTCCTCTCACCCTTCATCTTCTGCAGGCGTTTGCCACACAGGCACACAGAACTGTAAGAAAACTACAAACTGTATTATCATTTGTTTCAGAGAACTTCCCTTAGGGGAAAATATAAAGAACATGCTGATTATGTGTTATAAAAAGATATATGGACGATTAAAGAGCAACAAGGCAACGGTTTTTTATTTTACTGTACAACTACTTGCTCAATTGTCGTCTTCTCCTTCGCAGCCATGGTAGTCCTTGGCGAAGAGCTGCTGGTAAATGCGCTCTCGATGCTCGGCGGCGAGGATGCTACTGATAATCTCCCCAGTGCGCCAGCGATCGAAGGCCGCAAGGCACCAGTCCTGAGTACGACAATCGTCCTCTGCGGGGACGATGAACTCCTCGATGTGCTCCAAATCGAAACGGACCACAGCGGAGCTTTTCTTGGGGAGCTTTTTCGGCAGCTCTTCTTCCTCGTTTTCCTCTTGTTGCAGTTGATCGGATGATAGCTCTAAGCTGAAGATCATTTCTCCCGCCTCTTCCTCCTCCTCCTCGTCAGAAGCGATCACTTCAGTTTCAGCCCAACGGCGGTTCGCTTTTTCGATGTTTGCCTTCTTTCGTTCGGCTTCAATTAGGTCAAAATCTTCTTCTTCTTTATCATTGCAAACGATAATAACGTCATTCTTTTCGACACAAACTATCGGCGAATCAGAGCCGATGGCTTCTGAAACAACGACAGAAGTTGAAATGGAAATTGACGAGCTGAACTTGGTGATCTGTGGCATCAGTTCACTGTATATCCATTTGCTGTCGTTGTCGTCGCCATTGTAACTGGGCTCGTCCAACGGGCCCTCGTCCTCATCGCTATTGCTACTTGGTTCTTGAAAAATCAATGATGCCAAGTAGCTTTGAAAGCCGTTCGGCGATCGGCAGACCTTCAGTGATGGCGGCGAGGCGGCGATGGCCTCGGTGAGCGAGCTCAGGCTGCCTCTGCGGCTTGTCACCGAAACGGAGAGAGACAAAGAGGACGTCGATGACATGCTGAAGATACTACTACTGCTGCTGATGTCGCTGCTGCAGGTGTCATCGCTGTAGTTACTGGAGATTGAAGACATGATTTTAAGGTAATAGGAAAATTAAAGATTGGCAAAGACACTGGATAGATTGGATAGATTGAATGCTGACAAAGGCTTTGACGAGGATCAGACTCTGGTCCGATCAGAGAAGAAATGTACGCGCACGCCGGGGAGCGTGAAATGGAGCGTGTACGGGAAAACGTGTACGGGAACTTTCCGGTGAAAAGGAGAGGGAAAACTTGGAAACTTTTTTCCGCTGGTTTTGAACACTTCTCAAACATTCCACATAAGAACTGTTGAGAAGAAGAGTCACGCTTAGCCTAAAATTGTTCCATCAAATGGTGAGGAGGGGATTAATTAGAAGAACATTTGAATAAATGAGCAAAAAGCGAAAATGCAAACAAACAAAAATTGAAATGAAATGAAAGCGGCCATCTTGTGCGCTTGAAAGTTAGAAGAGAAGAGGAGGCCTAAAGGGGAAAATCTAAAGCGTTCATCCTTTTTAGCGCTTGCTGCTCTTCTTTGAAGAGGCCTTATTGGAGAGCTTTCGGCTGGAGACAGTGGAGCGCTTGCTCTTGCGACGAGAGGACAGACGACTGGAGCGGCCGCCGCCCTTCTTCGAGGACTTCTTCGAGCTGAGCTTTCGACTGCGGCTGCTGCGCAACTTGCTGCTGCCCTTTTTGCTCTTCTTGCTGCTCTTCTTGCTCTTCCGTGAGCCCTTCTTCTTCTTCTTGCTGCTTCGGCCTCCACTGTGGCCGCCACTGCTGTGACCACCGCCGCCACTTCCCTTTTTGTTGGAGCTGCAGCAGCAGAAGAGGGTCACGGCGGCCATGATGAGCAGAATGACGAGCACGGCGATGACGATGACGATCAAGGTGCTGTTGTCTGCAAGGATAGAGTAGAAATGACAAATGAATGGTTGATCACTTGAACAGAGAACAGTATCACACCCTCCCAATACCTTTCGCTCCACTTCTGCCGCTGGAGTCATCATCGCTGCCATTACCGCCACCGCCGCCACCACCTGGAACGTCCTCCTTCACAAAGAAGTCCTTTGAGTCGGCGATGGTGAGCGGCACCGGTTTGCCCAGCTTCTCGCCGATGGCGTCCTTCTCGAAGCTGATCACCTTGCCGTGCACCAGCATGTGGAAGTTCTTGTCGTCAGCAAAACCGGTCACTGGCCCATCGGGCACATCGGGCATCTTCCCGTCGCATTCATCGTTCTCGTCGCTTTTGGTGGCCACCAGCTGGGCACTTCCATTGCCGCCGCTGGGGCACAGTTTGTAGGTGTCGCCCACCTTGATGTTGGATTTGGCTAGCTAAAAGGGAGAGGCAGAGGCGTTTTAGCAAATCTTAACCGGCTCTGAAAATTTCCTCTTTTTTAAGTTCTACTTACGCTATCACCTTCGAAGGATAACTTGTAAATGTGGCTGGACTTGTCGCCTAGCTCTGCCTGGTACATCGTCATCGGCTCTTTGCTGGAGACGGACATAGCAGTTAGGTACGGTGTTGCCTCCTTGCTCACCACCTTCTTCTGGTCCACATCGAAAACGATGTTGCCCTGTGGGCCATCATCGCCCAGACTGCTCATCATGCTAGCAGCTCTCTTCTTCTTCTTGTGTCGAGGTGGCGGTGTAGTCGGTTTAGTCACCTGAAAGAGTATGAAGTGGCCGCCCTTGGAGTCAGTGACGAGAACTGCCGCAAAGACAGACGGCGGCAGCTCCAGTTCTGGCCAAACCTCCTTCAGCGCTTTGCCACTTTTGCCCAGGTACGTTTTGTTGCCAGACACTCCACTGGCCGGCTGCTCAAAGAAGCAAATGGCGTCGGAGGTTTTGTAGATGGCGATGAACTTGTCGCCGGCGACGCCGATCACCATGGGATCAGCATCCTGTGGGGCGTCGCACTGGCAATGGTAAAAAAAAGTGTTGGTCAGAAGCAGGCACTCAATGCTTAATTGACTGTCCACTTACCGCAAAGACGGTTGTTTGAAGGCTGGTGGAGAGGAGTAGCACCAGCACTGATGCCAGGGAGACACCAACTTGGAAGTTTGTAGTAAAGGGTGTCATAGTTGCTGTTAAAGTCGTAAAAACAGTTGGAAAGTAAAGGTAAACGCAAAGCAAAACTAGCAAATATAAAAGTGAGTTTTCCTCTTGAAAGGCGCACTGTTTTATGCTCATTTTGAAGTATAATGTTCTAAATGTCGTGTTGGTGAGTGCTCGCTCATATTTTTGTTGACGAGCATCGGAATAATAAGTTGAATAAAAAATGAAAAAGAGGCAGACACTGAATGCCACAACTTATGAGTTTGATAAAAGGGTCTCCGGACTTGAATTTTCCTAGCGCTTGGTGCTCTTCTTAGAAGAGGCTTTAGCGGACATCTTGCGGCTGGAGAGTGTCTTGCGACTGGTGGCGTTCTTGGACACATTGCGACTGGTGATGGCAGCTTTGGAGACGGAGGTGCGTTTGCTCTTGCTGCGAGAGGACTTCTTTGAGCCAAACTTTTTGCTGCTGCCCTTCATCGACTTGCTGCTGCCGCCTTTCAGCTTGCTCTTCTTTGAGCTCATCTTCATCGACTTGCCACCATCACCTCCTTTCCCTTTTCCTTTACCCTTTCCTCCTTTGCCGCTTTCCCCTTTTCCTTTACCTTTACCTTGGGAGCCTGTTTTGTTTTTGCGGCGGCAGCAGACAAAGGCAGCAGCGGCGGCGGTGAGCAGTAATACGACGATGATGATGATGACCACCAGCCAAGTGCTGCCGCTCCCTGAAAAGATACAGAGGATCGTTAGCGTTACAGTGAAACAGCTGAACAAAGGTTTGCCCTTACCGCCCTTTCCGCTCTTGCCACCACCGCCGTCTCCACCGCCACCACCTGGAACATCTTCTTTGATGAAGAAGTCCTTCGAGTCGGCGATGGTGAGCGGCACCGGTTTGCCTAGCTTCTCACCAATGGCGTCCTTCTCGAATCTGACCACCTTGCCGTTGGCCATCAGGTGAAAGTTCTTGTCGTCGGCAAAACCAGTGACAGGGACTTTTTTAGGAAAATCGGGAAGCTCTTTCTGGCACGTGGTGTCGCCTTTGCTGGCCACCAGCTGGTTATCATCACCATTGCTGGGGCATAAACTGTAGATTTCTGTCGTTTGAGTCCTAGATTTGGCCAGCTAAAGAAAGCAGAGGTGAGCAAGTGTTTTAACCGACTCTAATTTTTTCCCCTTTAAGTATTACTTACGCTTTTACCGTAGAACATAACTTTTATAATAAAGCTTGATTTATCGCCAAGCTGCGCCTGGTACATCGTCATCGGCTCTTTGCTAGAGACGGACATAGTGTCTACGTACGGTGTTGCCTCCTTGCTCACCACCTTCTTCTTGTCTACGTCGAAAATGATGTTGCCATATGGAGCACCGCCCAGAGTGCTCATCATGATAGCAGATCTCTTCTTTCTGTGGCGAGGTGGCGGAGTTGTGGGCGGATTAGGGCCCAGAAAGAGTATGTTGTGGCCGCCTTGGGAGTCGGTGACGATCACTGCCACGAAGGCAGACGGCGACAGCTCCAGTTCAGGCCAAGCTTCCTTCAGTTCCTTGCCACTTTTTCCCAAATGTGCTTTGCTATCGGACACTCCACTGGCCGGCTGCTCATAGACGCACATTTTGTCAGGAGTTTTGTAGATGGCGATGAACTTGTCGCCTGTAATGCCGATCACCGTTGGGCTGGCATCTTGTGGTACGTCGCACTGGCAATGGTTAAGAAGTTTTGGTTAGAGAAGTTCAGTCATGCCAAAAATGATCTCCACTTACTGTTAAGACGGTGGCCAAAAGGCTAAAGTAGAAGAGTAGGACAGACAGTGATGACAGAGCAGTAACTTGGAAGTGTGCACTCATATTTGCGATAGCAGTTGAAAAATAAGTACCAAAAATGAAAGCAAAGCCAGCAAATAGTAAAGTGTGCGTTCGTCATAAAACCTGCTCTGTTTTATGAAGTATAATGTTCTAAATGTCGTGTTGGTGAGTGCTCGTTCATATTTTTGTTGACGAGCATCGGAATAATAAGTTGAATAAAAGTAGTAAAAAATGAAAAAGAGGCAGACACTGAATGTCTCAAATTATGAGTTTGATAAAAGGGTCTGAGTTTTCCTAGCGCTTGGTGCTCTTCTTTGAAGAGGCCTTAGCGGACATTTTGCGGCTGGAGAGTGTCTTGCGACTGGTGGCGCCCTTGGATACATTGCGACTGGTGATGGCAGCTTTAGAGACGGAGATGCGTTTGCTCTTGCTCTTGCGAGAGGACATGCTGCCGCCCTTCTTAGAGGACTTCTTTGAGCCAAACTTTTTGCTGCTGCCCTTCATCGACTTGCTGCTGCCGCCTTTCAGCTTGCTCTTCTTTGAGCTCATCTTCATCGACTTGCCACCATCACCTCCTTTCCCTTTTCCTTTACCCTTTCCTCCTTTGCCGCTTTCCCCTTTTCCTTTACCTTTACCTTGGGAGCCTGTTTTGTTTTTGCGGCGGCAGCAGACAAAGGCAGCAGCGGCGGCGGTGAGCAGTAATACGACGATGATGATGATGACCACAAGCCAAGTGCTGCCGCTCCCTGAAATAATCAAAGAGTTCAGTACCATACTAAAACAACCGAACAAAGGTTTGCTTACCGCCCTTTCCGCTCTTGCCACCACCGCCGTCTCCTCCACCACCTCCTGAAGCGTCTTCCTTGACCAAGAAGTCCTTCGAATCGACGATGGTGAGTGGCACCGGTTTGCCTAGCTTCTCACTAATGGCGTCCTTCTCGAAGCTAACTACTTTGCCGTTGGCCATCAGGTGAAAGTTCTTGTCATCGGCAAAGCCAGTGGCAAGAACGTTTTTGGGAAAGTTGGGCAGTTTCTTCTTACAATCTTCTTTATCTTTATCGTATACGGTAGCCACCAGATGGTTGTCATCCTCTTTGGCAGGGCACAGTTTGTAGTCAACTAGAGACTTGATGTGGGAGCTGGGCAGCTAATGGAGAAGAACGGAACAACAAGTGAGTAATGAATGTATACTTCCTTAGTCCAATCACTTACGCTATCACCCTCAAAGGATAGCTTGGTAAGTAAGCTAGCCTTATCGCCAATGTGCGCCTGGTACATCGTCATCGGCTCTTTGCTGGAAATGGACACAGGCTCAATGTACGGTGTTGCATCCTTGCTCACCACCTTCTTATTGTCAACATCGAAGACGATGTTGCCCGATGGTGGACCATCGCCAAGACTGGTCTTCGCAGTAGCGACAGCTCTCTTCTTCTTGTGGCGAGGTGGCGGTGTGGTAGGGGGTGTCACCTGAAAGAGTATAAAGTGGCCGCCTTTGGAGTCAGTGACGATCACTGCCCCAACGAAAGACGGTGGCAGCTCTAGTTCAGGCCAAGCCTCCTTCAGTTCCTTGCCACTTTTTCCCAAATGTGCTTTGCTATCGGACACTCCATTGGCTGGCTGCTCAAAGACGCACATTTTGTCGGAGTTTTTGTAGATGGCGATGAACTTGTCGCCGGTGACCCCGATCACTATGGGATCAGCATCCTGTGGGGCGTCGCACTGGCAATGGTGAAAAAGTGCTGGTTAGAGAAGTTTATTTATGCCAAAAAATGATCTCTACTTACTGCAAAAACGGTGGCCGAAAGGCTAAAGTAGAGGAGTAGCACAGACAGTGATGAGAGAGCAGTAACTTGGAAGTGTGCACTTGAAAACGTCATATTTGCCATAGCAGTTGAAAAATAAGTACCAAAATGAAAGCAAAGCCAGCAAATAGTAAAGTGATCTTTCCTCCTGAAATGCTACTCGTTTTTATGCTCATTTTGAAGTATATAATGTTCTAAATGTCAAGTCAGAGCAAGCGCTTCACAAAAAGAGAACATTTGAATGATAAGTTTAATAGTAAAAAAAGTAGCGACAAACACTGAAAAAAATGTGGAAGTGTCTGTTTCATAACATGTGTTTGATAATTGAAAGCCTTTAAGCCTAGTCACTAGCGCTTGCTGCTCTTTTTCGAAGAGGGCTTAGCAGAGGACACCTTGCGGCTGGAGACATTGCGACTGGTGGCGGCAGCCTTCGAGACCGAGGAGCGCTTGCCACGGGAAGACAGGCGACTGGGGCCGCCCTTCTTTGAGGACTTCTTCGAGCCCAGTTTCTTGCTGCTCTTGCGACTGCTGCGCAACTTGCTGCTGCTCTTCTTCATCTTGCTCTTCTTGCTCATCTTGGAGCCCTTCTTCTTCGACTTGCCGCCACCGCCTTTGCCGCTTCCACCGCCTTTACCGGCGCCGCGAGAACCCTTCTTGTTCATGCTGAAGCAGCAGAAGATGGCCACGGCGGCGATGATGAGCACAATGACGATGATGATGATAATGACCACCAGCCAAGTGCTGCCGCCACCTGAGAGGATCAAGGCGTTCAGGACAATACTGAAACAACCGAACATAGGTATGCTTACCGCCCTTTCCGCTCTTGCCACCACCTCCGTCGCCACCACCTCCTGGAGCGTCTTCCTTGACAAAGAAATCCTTCGATTCGGTAATGGTGAACGGCACCGGTTTGCCCAGCTTATCGCCGATGGCGTCTTTTTCGAAGGAGATCACCTTACCATTGGCCATCAGGTGAAAGTTCTTGTCGTCAGCAAAACCAGTGGCTTGAACGTTTTCAGGAAAATTGGGCAGCTTCTTCTTACAAAGTGGGCCTTTTTTAGTAGCGGTAGCCACCAGCTGGTTGTCTTTCTCATTGCTGGGGCACAAATCGTAATGAGTATCGCTCTCCTTAGTGTTAGATTTTGGCAGCTAAAGGAGATAAACGGAAACACCGGTAAGCTTAACCGGTAACGAATGTATACTTCTTTTGACCCATGACTTACGCTATCACCTTCGAATGATAACTTATAAATTGGGTTGGACTGATTGCCAATCATCGCTCGGTACATCGTCATCGGCTCTTTGCTGGAAATGGACATAGGCTCAATGTACGGTGTTGCATCCTTGCTCACCACCTTCTTATTGTCAACATCAAAGACGATGTTGCCCGATGGTGGACCATCGCCAAGACTGGTCTTCGCAGTAGCGACAGCTCTCTTCTTCTTGTGGCGAGGTGGCGGTGTGGTCGGGGGTGTCACCTGAAAGAGTATGAAGTGGCCGCTTTTGGAGTCGGTGACGAGCACTGCTGCAAAGACAGACGGCGGCAGCTCCAGTTCTGGCCAAGCCTCCTTCACCTCCTTGCCACTCTTGCCCAGGTAGGCTTTGCCATCTGTGACTCCACTGGCCGGCTGCTCAAAGACGCACATGGTGCCCGAGACATTGTAAATGGCGATGAACTTGTCGCCAGTAACGCCGATCACCATTGGATTGCCATCCTGTGGGGCGTCGCACTGGGAAGAATAAAGGGATGTTGGTCAGAAAAATGCACTCAATGTTGATGACTGTCCTCTTACCGCAAAAACGGTATTTTGAAAACTGGCGTAGAAGAGTAGCACTAGCAGCGATGACAGGGAGATACCAACTTGGAAGTTTACATTTGAATGAGTCATGCTTGTTGTAGCAGATGGAAAGCGGTAGTAGAGTATGTAATGTGGATAACAATGGACAAAACCTTGGACAAATGATTAAAAGTGCTGCAAAGTGGGAGCTTATAAAGCAGTAGAAAAAAAGTTCTATTTTGTAGGATTTTAAAAAAGTTCCAGAGTAGCAAAAGTGTGCAAGTAAAGTGCGCGCCATGGTCATCAGATGTGCTGACTTTTTCTTGTCAACAATTAACAAAACTTTGATATTTGTTATAATACAGGTAGCAAAAGATAAAAAGTGAAAAGAGATCATTACATAAATATCAGGTGGTCCATTAGGCAGTAAAACGTTTATCATAATGTAGTTAATTAATCTGCCGAGTACTACGTTGAAGAGCTGCTGCTGCTCTGTTCATTGTTCATCTTGCTATCCAGCTTTTCAAGTAGCAGGGCAATAGTCTGCTCATAAGATGTCATCTTTCGCTGCAACTCCTGCAGCTCTTGCAGTACCCCGGCTGAGGTGGAATCATCACTTTCTTCACCATTCTCATCTCCATTACCATCTCCATTACCATCTCCATTACCATCTCCATTACCATCTCCATTATTATCACCTTCAATCACTGAAGTGATTGTAGTGGTCAGGACGGTGGACGGTTCTGCTGATGCCATCTCTGCATTGTCCAAGCTGAAACCCATGTTCTGCGATGAAAGGGACAGCGGTGGCGGGCAGATTTTCTTTGTGGCAGAAGTTGATGCTGAAATACAGATAAGAGGCGTCGCCTTCAGCGTCGGCTCACAGGACACTACATCTTGGTCAGTATGATTGACCTTCTCTGATTGAACTTCATCATCACCACTGCCGACTGAGATGATCTCAGTTGGCTTTTTTGATGTTTTATTTTGCTGCAGCTGCTGCTTCTGCTCCTGTTGCTGCATCTCCTCTTCTCGAGATCGCTTGCCATTTGAATTGGTGGTAAACAGTGCAACATCCTCAACTGCGACTGAGATTGAAGGTGAGCAGCAGGGCGTAGTTGATGATGACGAGGCTGATATTGATTGTTCTGGAGCCGCCACCTTTTCAGAATCAGCTGGGTCGTCATCAACCGACAATTCCTCACTGGTTGACGATGATGATAATGATTCTGCGGTAAGCTTGAGTTCATCCTATACAAAAAAAATGACAAACGTTAACTGTTGCTTCAAGTGAATGGGCAAACCTTTACAAACCTTCAAATTCTTCTCCGCCAGTGCCAAATCCCTGACAAACACCTCCACATTTTTGAGCATCTGACTTGTCTTGTCCAGCATCAAGCTGGAGAACTTTGACAGAGCATCTTCAGGTGTAGTAGTGCTCTTCAGAGTGGATGAGTTTCCCAGGGCAACCGGAGCAGCTGAAGATGAAGATCCTTGAATAGAAGCACTGCCAAGGGTATTATCCAACTCTGCAACTCCACGCAAAGCGTCCACAAACTGCACTTCCTTTTCGCTTTTACCACCACCAGTGTAATAGTCCTCTTGAGCCTCCTCACTGCCGCCAAAAGCATCGTCGTTCCCCTCCTCATCATCATCAAAGTCCATTATCAGTCCACTTAAAGATAGCTTCTTCTCCTTCTTCATCTCCACCACCACCCCTGGTCTCTCCAGATCAAGTGAGCTCAGGTAGGCAGACATCACCGAAAACTGTCCTTTATGTTGGCCATACAGACCGCTCTTAGAGGCCATCTTCTCCAGTTCTTCGTCGACCAGACGAAAGTAGCTCCAAATGAAGGTGCCTAGATTGTTGACCAGGAAGTTGAGCACCTGGCCGGCGGTGTCGTTGCCCAGTTCGACTATCTTTGCGTCCAGGTGCTCAGTGTCGTGTGGATCTGTAAAGTGCGTAGTCAAAACAAATTTAATAAGAGTGTAATTGAAGGTAAAAACTGCTCCTGACAACCCGTTACCTGAATAGTTTTCAAAGAGCAGATGCAGCTGCTTGAGCAACTCCTCAAGAGTGCCCTGAAAATCAGTGTTCTCTTGTTGAATCGTTCCATAGACGTCCAGCCCATTCTTATCCATGATCTGCAGCAGCGCCTGGGCTTTGCTCCAAAATGTTGAGAGCAGCCATTTAGCGGTACTGCGCGTCTCTCTCACGCTGAACAGGTTAAAGTTGGTGTTGAGGAGGCGGAAGTTCGACAGGCTTATCTGCTGAGCAGCACTGCCGTCCTCCAAGGCGGAGGGCGGCACCATGAGCACTTCGGCCATCACCGCCACCGGCTCGGTGGTCAGGCGAACGAGCAGGCGGAGAAGGGCGGTCAGGAGGGCGGTGCAGTTCACCGGCGGGCAGGGCGCCACATTTTCTTCCTTCTGCTCCATTTGCTGCCTTTCCTTGACCGTCTCATCGACGACCACCGAAATGAAACCATGCAGGAAGTGCAACTTTTCAGTGCTCTTAGAGAAGTCCTTCAGCTTCTTGCTGATCTCCTCAAAGATGGTTGGCCGATAACTGCCGTCATTGTTCTCACCGGTTATCGCCTCCTTATCCTTCTTCAGTTTAGTGGATGTATTGCCCCAGTGCTCCTGATAGCCTACATAGTACGCTATTAGAGCCTTTGTCAGAGCAGGACTGAACATGGTAGATGAGGAGGAGGAGGAGGAGGAGGAGGAGAAAGATGAAATTGCGGCAACCGTCGCTGCTGCCTGCACTTCATCCTCCTCCTCGGATAAGCCGAGAAAGAGTCGCCTCTCTGCAAAGGCCACAATTGGCTGGTAGAGGGCGGCGTGGTGGTAGACGAGGCCATTTTGCAGCACGTAAAAGGGCAGAAAAGTGGTGAGGAGGGCGCAGAGCGCCTTGACGCCCACCTTGGCGCCCAGGCTTGGGATACAGCGATGCGAGAAGATCCGCCTTAGGAGGAGCAGTGTCCCGTCGACGACGCTTCGGTACTTGTGGTAGTAATTCTCATTTTCATAGCTTAAGTAGTTGTTGCTGGAGGGGGCGAGCAGATCGCTGGAGAGCAGTGACAGCTGTCCGGCAGTGTACAGCACCAGCTGGTCGACGCTGGAGGTGAAGAGCGAGCGCAGGACGTCGGCCGCGGCTGGTCGAAGTTGAGAGGTGGCCGTCAACAGGGCGGCCAGCGCCACCAGGTAGTCCACAATCTCCGGTGGTCGATCCACTTGAGCCGACTGACCACTAGTAGAGCCAAAATCGGTCACCGTCTCGCAAAGACCGGTGAAGGCGGCGTTGAAGGCCGCCTCCACGTCGGCAATTTGAACCTCGTCGATGTGCCGACTAAAGACGGCCAACTTGCTGTAGAACCTATGGCGAAGGTCCTCGTCGACGGTGCCGTTCTCCTTCACGGTTAGCGCCTTGACGGCATCCAGTACGGCTAGCTCAAAGAGGCCGGCTCTGAAGTGCTCCTCTTCGAGGGAGGCTAGCAGTGAAAAGATCTGCTTCGGCGTGGCGTTTGAAGGAAGAGAAACGAGTGGCGGTGGCACTGGTTTGGCGAAAGACGTGCTCGGGACGGGCTCTGTTAGGCTGCTGTTGCTGTTTTTGCCGCTATAAATGGCGGTCCAAGGTAAAGGGCTCTCGCTGGCCCGCTTTCGATGGCTCTGCAAAAGCTGGCAGTAGAGCAGCTCCTCACTGGGGTTCAGCGTGTTCTGGACTGACTCGAGGTGGTCGCCGTAGAGCGTCACAAGTTTCTCACCGCCTTTGGATTGATTAGCCTCTGCCCCGGCAGCTGTAGCCTTAGAGAGTGGACTGGTGTGGTCGTCAAAGTATAGCAGCTTCTTCACTCGAGCCACCTTCCATCGGGCGTCGTCGATCGTCTCTGTCAGGTAAAGGTAGATCGGCTGCTGAGATAGCTGAGGTAGAATTTTCAGATTATGCACATCGACAACTGCATCTGATTCGCTGGTGTTGTTGTAGACATTGTTGGCGCTCGTCTCTTGATAGAGCTTGCATTCCAGACGTGTCAGTAGAGTGTCCAGGTGTCGGACCAGTGAGTGGCCCTCTGCATAGTAGCGACAAGGTCTGCCAGTAGCCTGAGGCAGTGGACGATTTGAGACTGCTGCTGGTGGTGGTGACGATTTGGAGCCTCCACCACTGCTGCCAGACGCAATGGACCCAATGGCGTCGGCCTTCTCAGCCATGATCAGGCTGCGGGTGTTGTTAGCACTTGAGTTCTGTTGTTTGGGTAAGCAAGAGTCTAGCAAACAGGGAAACAAAGAAATGGGACCGACTCAACTTACCGAGACTGGGGGATGATATTGACTGGTCTTGAATGTGTGCCACAAGCTGTCAAAGTTGTGTGAGCGATTGAAGACCGAGTGGCACTAAGCCAGCAAGTCAAGGGAGAGAGCAAGTGAAAAGCGCTCCTCGCCTGTTGCTGTTGTCGCTGTTTTTGCGCAGCAGAATTTGCAAGGGCTCTCTCTCTCTCTCTCTCTCTCTCTCTCTCTGTCTGTGCTCTGCGGCGGTGGTGGAAGAGGAGGAGGGCACTCAACAGAAATGTGGTTGCCAGGCAAAGAGAACAGCGCTAGTGGCGCCACAGTGGCCGAAAAAAGAGAGGGGAAAGGGGAAACCATAGAAGAGGGGCAAGAGGAAAGGAAGAATGGAAGCAACTGGTTTTCATTAAAGAGCTCACTGGGCCCGAGAAACAGTGTTGCTTGTCCTGGCCGGTGGAATGGTCATGCGTACTTGGAAGGCGATCGACTCTTTCTAGTGCGGCTGACCAGAGCTAACAACAACAAGTGGCCCCTGGCAACAGAAGAAGCTCAATAAATCGTCCTAACTGCGTAGTGCTGATTCGGTTTGCTGTGTTGGCTTTTTAGGGTAGAAACGGAGGCAAAGATCTAAAGATTCTTATTTCAATCTGTCATTTCTCTCTTGATAACGGTGATTCCCTCAAGAGAGTGGTTTCTAAATCGTGATCAGAAAAAACATGAGAAGTTTATTTTATTTCAGCAGTGAAGAGTGGCAATTAGAGCCGATTTTGAAACGAACACTACACAGTTTATTGACAGGTCAGTGATTGATTATCAATGAGTGATGAGATCAGGGGTGGGAATCGTGTCCACTTTTCCGCTGTAGCTACACAGCCAACGCTAGAGGGCGCGTAACGTTGGCTGTGTAGCTACAGCGGAAAAGTGGACTCGATTCCCACCCTTGGATGAGATAGAGGCTGATTGAAAATACAAAATAAGCTGTAAAATAGTATGAGTAAAAATGCATTGATTGATTACACTCTAAAAAATGGTGTGTTATATATTTGGCAAAAAAGCGAGTTTGCCAAA